>ERZ772954.75-NODE-75-length-99905-cov-5.468683_pt1 | contig 99905 bp, 92 predicted proteins | sample MGYA00580684_ERZ772954 | MGnify/ENA primary metagenome ERZ772954 (study PRJEB29015, sample SAMEA2737654) | human gut metagenome | biome: human gut; feature: human-associated habitat; material: faeces | place: China | collected 2012 ...
GCTCCCGCCTGCCTGCGGGGGCGGGGAGGCAGAGGAGTCCGGGCCGCTCCGGCACCAGCTCCAGCAGGCCGCGGGGGGCCAGCAGCAGCACCGTGCAGAAGCCGGGCAGTTCCCCGGCCAGCTCCTCCGCCGTCCCATCCGGGAACTTATAGCCGCACACCACGGTGGTGAGCCGCTGCTGGCGGACCAGGCGCTTGACCTGATCCGCGGTACGGCAGAGCAGGCAGGCGGCCGTCCCGGAGCTCTCCAGCAGCTCCTTGAGTCTCCGGCCGTTTTTCTCGCCCTCAAAGGCGACGACCACCGTCTCCACGGGGCCTTAATAGTTGATGATGTACTTCTCCCGCTCCCAGGAGGACACGCGGGTACGGTACTCGTCCCACTCCCGCCACTTGCCCGTCAGGTAGTTGGCGGCCACGTGCTCCCCCAGGGTGTCCAGAATCAACTGGTCGGCCTCCAGGGCGCGGAGGGCCTCCTCCAGGGAGCCGGGCAGACTCTCGATGCCGTGGGCCTTCCGGGCGGCGGTGTCCATGGCGTAGATGTTCTCAGTGATCTCCGCCGGGGGCATCATGCCCTTCTCGATGCCGTCCAGGCCGGCGGCCAGGCAGACAGCGAAGGCCAGGTAGGGGTTGCAGGAGGGGTCGGGGGAGCGCAGCTCCACCCGGGTGCCCTGGCCCCGGCTGGCGGGGATGCGGATGAGGGCGGAGCGGTTGGAGGCCGACCAGGCCAGGTAGCAGGGGGCCTCGTAGCCGGGCACCAGCCGCTTGTAGGAGTTGACCAGGGGGTTGGTCACCGCCGCCATGCCCCGCACATGGTGGAGCAGTCCGGCGATGAAGCTGTACGCCTCTTTGGACAGGCCGCGGGGATCGTCGGGGTCGTAGAAGGCGTTTTTGCCGTTGCGGAACAGGGACATGTTGGTGTGCATACCGGAGCCCGCTATCCCGAAGATCGGCTTGGGCATGAAGGTGGCGTGGAGGCCGTTGCGCTGGGCCAGGGTCTTGACCGCCAGCTTAAAGGTCATGATGTTGTCGGCGGCGTGGAGGGCCTCGGCGTACTTGAAGTCGATTTCGTGCTGGCCCTGGGCGCACTCGTGGTGGCTGGCTTCGATCTCAAAGTCCATCTGCTCCAGCGCCATGCAGATCTCCCGCCGGGTGGACTCCCCGTGATCCAGGGGGCCCAGGTCGAAGTAGCCCGCCTCGTCGTTGGTCTGGGTGGTGGGCTTGCCCTCCTCGTCGGTCTTGAACAGGAAGAACTCCGCCTCCGGGCCCACATTGAAGCGGTCGTAGCCCATGTCGTTGGCCTTCTGGATCACCCGCTTGAGCACATAGCGGGGATCGCCCACGAAGGGGGTTCCATCGGTGTTGTATACGTCGCAGATCAGCCGGGCCACTTTACCGTGGCTGGGCCGCCAGGGAAACACCCGGAAGCTCTTCAGATCCGGGTAGAGGTACTGGTCAGACTCGTCAATGCGGACGAAGCCCTCAATGGAGGAGCCGTCGAACATACACTGGTTGCTGACCGCCTTTTCAATCTGGGACGCGGTGATGGCCACGTTTTTGAGCATGCCGAAAATGTCGGTAAACTGCAAGCGCACGAACTCGATTTCCTCTTCCCGAACGATGCGGATGATGTCCTCTTTGCTGTAGACCCCCATGGTCTGCCGCCCCTTTCGCTTTAAAAATGAAGGCGCTCCGCCCTTGGGGTCGGAACGCCTTTGTTCACAACGATTGTCGTAAGTATACCGTGTTCCGCCTCCCTCTGTCAAGGGCTTTGGGCCTCCCTTTCCGCACTTTGTGACAACTATCCGGGCCCTCTCCCCCTTCCCACGCCCCCTTTTATGCAATTTTCTCCGCCCTTCTGGAAAAAATATGCCGGAAGGCCCCCTGCTGGTAAGACAGTAAAATCAAATTTCTTGGAACAGGCATGATCTCGGTCATGCCTGTTCCGCTTTTAGCAGCTCATCCACGGGAATGTAGCCCACAAGGTCGTACTCGATATGTACCTTCTGCCTGCGCTTGCCGCTGGACTTGTCAGGTGCATCTACATAGACCGCCTTGACAAGCTCTCTGAGGGCATAAGAGGTCAGCTCCGTGAGAGTACTGTTCCTCTTTACCCGCTGAACAAACTGCTCTATATTCTCTGCCTGTTGTTCCTGTTCATGTATTTGCTGTTGCAGACCTTTGACCTCGGCTTTGAGGTCTTTCTGTTCCTCGGTGTAGTTCTTGCTCATCATGGCAAAGCGCTCATCGTCCAGCCGACCGGCTACATTGTCCTCGTAAATGCGGATGAAAAGACGGTCAAGCTCTCCGATTCGCTTCTCAGCCTGTGCCAGCCGCTTCTGATGCAGCCGCAGCGATTCCTCGCTCTGCATACGGAGCTTTTGCTCCATTTCGGAACGGAAATACGCCTCATAGCGAGTGACTACCGATATGACCTCCTGAATGTGCTTCCAGACGATCTGTTCCAGCACAACAGCACGGATATAATGTCCGCTGCACTTGTCCTTGTTGGCACGATGGGTGGAGCAGATGAAGAAGTCCTGCCGCTTTTCAAAATAGCTAGTGGTGGAGTAGTAGAGCTTCTGCTTGCAGTCGTTGCAGAACACCAGACCGGAGAACATATTGCTCTTGCCTGTTGCCGTTCTGCGGTGCCGCTGCTGCCTGATCTCCTGCACCTTATCAAAGACTTCCAGAGAGATGATTGCCGGGTGGGTGTTATAGAAAATCTTGCGATTCTCCATCGGGTTTTCCCGCTGCTTCTTATCCCAGATGGAGTTGGTGTAGGTCTTGAAATTGACCGTGCAGCCTGTGTACTCCATGTATTCGAGGATATAAGCAACAGTGCTTTCGTGCCAGCGATACTCGTTCTCCGGGGTCTGATGCGGCGTTTTTCGCCCCTCCCGCTGTTTGTAGGCGGTGGGGTTCAGCACCTTTCCCTTTTCCAACAGAGCCGCGATCTGGCTCGGCCCTTTTCCCTCCATGCAGAGCGCAAAGATCCGCTTGACGACCTGTGCAGCTTCCTCGTCAATCACCCACTTCTTGGGATCGTTAGGGTCACGCTTGTAGCCGTAGGGAACGTTGGTGGTCAAGCGCTCTCCACGCTCCCCCTTTGCCTTGTTGACGGCGCGGATTTTACGGCTGGTATCCTTGGAATACCACTCGTTGAACCAGTTCTTGATACCTGCTATGTCGCTGTCGGTGCTGTTGGGGTCAATGGTGTCGAAGTGGTCGTTGATGGCAATATACCGCACACCGTACTGAGGAAACGTGTAGTTGATATAAAGCCCTGTCAGCGAGGAATTACGCCCCAGTCTTGATAGGTCTTTGGTGATGACCGCTTCCACATGACCGACTTCAATTTCCGCAAGCATCTTCTGAAAGCCGGGGCGGTTGGAAAAATCCACGCCGCTGTACCCATCATCAATAAAGAACGTCGGGTTCGGAAAGTGCTGAGATTTTGCATACTCCATTAACATGATCTGCTGATGCTGGATGGAGTTCGACGGGTCATCCTTACCGCCTTTTTCTTTGGTGTCCTCTACGGACAGTCTGCAATAAAGCGCTGTGATTTTGTCGGTTGCCCTTAACATATTGTTGTCCTCCTTCGGTGGGGCAACTGCCTGAACAGGATTGGATTCTTGATTTATATCAAGAGAAACGTCGTTACTCATCGGCGTCCTCCGTGATACCGTTTTTATCATCGGCGGCGTTCTGTTCCATAATGCGTCTGAGCTTCTTGTCGAGGGTTTCCGTTCCCTCATAGCTGCCGGTTACGGTGTATTCCGTGCCGCCGTGTTCCTCCACAATTTTAACATCGGGCAACCAAAAGGCGGACGGATTTTTCACCACGATGTTGCCTTTTTCATCGAAAGAAAACTCCCTCTTTGGGGCATCGTCGGGGCGCGGCTTGACCTTGGCATACGGGTCAGGATTGGAGAAATAAAACGAGCGGATTTCACCGTCCTCCTCGCCGTTATCAAAATCATCGTCGGCGAAAATCTGATCCAGTTCCTCGTCGGTCAGTTCGATGATCTCATTGTCATTTTCTTTCGGATTCACTTCGTCAAGCCTCCTTTTCATTCGCTTTTTTCAAACGACAATTCAGTTCGTAGAGTGCTGTACGGTTTGAGTCCCACTTGAGTTTTTGATTTGCTTCGTCGTAGGTCAACCATACGCAGTCGGTATGTTCAGGAGATAGCCGTACATCATCTTGACATTCAAAGCCAAAAGTATATTCAGGAATTACATAGGTGCTGCTGTCCCAATGTTTGCGACGCATTTCTGATATGATCGTAACTGGAATATACGACAGACTTTTCAATCCAAGCCACTGAGTAGAATGTACACCACCCTCCTCAAAGGTTTCTCTTTTTGCTGCCGCCAAAGGTGTTTCGTTGTCCTCGCCGCCTCCGGCAATGAACTGCCATTGGTCGTGATCAGCACGGTGAAAAACGCAGTACATTGGAGTTCCATCGACAATCCGATATGGTATTGCAAGTATTTGAAAGGGTGCACGCATTGTAATCCTCCTCGACACAACTAACCTTATCTTGTAGCAAAACGGACGAACGCCGTCAATGGTCAAGATGAACGGCTGCGCCGCCATTGACAGCGCCTGTCCGTTTCGCTTTTTGGCAGACAAGGCGGCGGTTGCCGCCGATTTCCATTTGGGAAATGGCGCTTGCTAACATGGGAAACGGAGAATAGCAAGCACAGCAAGTGTATGTACACTTGCGAAAACCGGCGTGGTACGACCGGGATTTTCTTGCAGAATAGCAAGCAAATCCGGTGAGTACCCACACCGGAGCTTGCCATTCTGGCAAGCAATGCACAGCGGTACCCACTTCTCATTACCTGCCAACTGCGAAATGCACTTGGCAAGCAATGCTCGTGTTTATACACCCGTGCAATCTTGTTGGGGAAATACCCCCAAACCCCTGAACGATTTCAGAGAAATCGGCTGCGCTCCTGCGGAGCTGAATTACTCCGTTGATAGTTCTTCTTTTTGGGGCAATAAGAAAACTGAGTGCTTAATAGCTAGTGCCAATTTATAAGCGAGTAATGGAGGAACGGCATTTCCTACTTGGGTAAATTGTCGTGCATTTGCCCCGGTAAAAATATAATCGTCAGGGAAAGTTTGCAGTCTTGCACATTCGCGTACCGATAGCGTCCGTGGTACAAACGGATGCAAGTGAGAGCGCCCGCCGCCTTTTGTTCCGCCAGCAATTACAGTTTTAGATGGTAGCCGAGGATCCAATCTGTCTACTCTTCCTAGTTTATCTCGACCGCCATACGGTAATTTCATATATCTACAGATAGACTCGGCAGTATGCTTTCGTGTAACATGATTTTTTGCGTTTTCTGTTGAACGTAAGAATACCGAACCGCATGGCGTAACTGTAGCCGTCGGCTCTGGTAGAATAATATTTGTATTTTTTCTTGTTCCTGCAACAATCCATCTCATGCGATTCTGTGGTACACCATAGTTTGCAGCATTCAATACCCGGGGTTCGGTAATCGTATATCCATCTGACGCTAAATCATCTAGTGCTTTTTTTATCCGACCATCATTATCGCATTCCATAATTCCTGCAACGTTTTCAATAAGAAAAGCAACGGGACGGAATTTTTCAATGAACCAAATATAGTCAAAAATCAAAGTACCTTTTTCTTCGTCATCAAATCCTTTGCGTTTGAAATTATTGTCATCTTTGCTAAATCGTTGATTAGCAGCAATACTAAATGACTGGCAAGGGGGACCGCCATGAAATACACCAGGAAAGTTTTCTGTAATTCCATGTTCAATGAGGATTCTTGCAAGTTCCTCTCTTTTGCTTATGTCGCCAGAATATTGTGGAGGACCGATAACAATTTTGTTGGGATTATTAGCTCGTAAGGTGTTACAAAATATCTCGTTAAACTCAATGGATATTATATTCTCAAATCCTGCATAGCTAAAGCCTACATCAAATCCCCCTGCACCGGAAAAGAAACTGACAGCAGGAATATTGTCAGAACATTTTTCAATCGAATCAAGTGTTTCAATCGGAGAAAGACATTCTTGCGGCAGGTCGCAATACTCTTCGTACCTTAACGCATCATATGAGATGCCTTTTTTTTCTAATAATTCTGGTAAATCTCCTTTTGTTATTTTTGCTTTTTGCAAAATTGCGTTTTGCTCAGAAAGCTCCATTTTATTGACAGGTTCATTCATCATGCAATCTCCTTGGTTGCTTGTACAAAAACATCATGTGCTTCTTGCTTGGATTTGAAGTCAGCTTGCTCATTTGCTCTCAGCCACTTTCGATAATACATATGTACTGCCCGGTGACAAGAGGGACACAATCCCACAATATCTGCCAACGATGTGCCGCTGGACGAAATCGCGACGGCAGAGGATAGCGGTAATAAGTGATGAATATCCAGCATATAGTCTGTCCACGGGTATCGTTTGCTCATATCTGCACCACAAGCACAACAAACAGGATTTGGATTAACTTTCTTATAGTATTTTTTCAGCAAACCACTACGCTCAACACGGAAATGTTCCACACGCTTACGATTGCCTTCGATAAATTCTATATCGGAAGGCTCAGATGTAAACACCTCGAAAGTAGGAACAACAATTTTGTCGCTAAGAGAGGTCATTTCCAAAAATTCTTCCATTCTGTCTGCTTTTGCAAATCTGTTTTCAGGTCTCAAAAAGTTGTTGAGCATTTCATCCTTTGCGCCATCACTAATTTCATCAAGATACAAGAATCCGTCATACACTTTTAGAACACTTAACTGGCTAATAAAGATAACCATTTCACGAAGTTGACGCCGTTCAGTATCAGTGTAGTTGTATGTCACAGGAATAAGCGATTTATAATGCCCAAGATCCTCAAAACCTGTGCAATTATTTCCTATAATGTATTTGAAAATATCATCTAACGATAATTTGGCTTCAACGCCCAATTCTCTTCGAGCAATTAAAAACTTCAGAATAGCGCAAAAGGGATACACACGCTGTTCGGTAGCGTTATATTTATCGAAGGCAGGAAATGGGAAACGAAACTTACTAACATAATTGAACAAATAATCATCCGCGCTTTTAATCTCTCCATCTGCATTAGCTAAATCGCGGCAAATATCAGTTACTACCAGTTGGTTTCCCATAAATTTTGCTAAAAACGAACATTGAAAAACTCTGGAATAATTACGCTTGACTGTGTAATAATCTGGCAAGAATGGCATACCTGTTTCAGTTACAAGTGTTTGGCGAAACAAATTCTCACATTTTGAAATATCTGCATTATCGAATTTCACCAAAGTTTTTGCAATATCTCTAAGTACGTCGAATTGAAAATATAAAAGCCGTCCTTGATCCCAACGCCACATTGTCTTACCTCCGTTTTATTGTTCTTCGCGGGAAAAACTCATTATGTCACCAATATCACACTTTAGCGCAGTGCAAATCCTATTCATACATTCCATGGAAACGTATTCATCTTTTCCGAGCTTCGCTACGGTTGTTGTGCTTATTCCAGCAAGATCTCGTAAATCTGTGCGTTTAAGTTTTCGATCAATCAATATTTTCCACAGTTTGTTATAATTGGCAGCCATATATTCGCCTCCTATGCGTTTAAGACATTATACCATAAAATTTTCAAGAAAATCAAGCGCGTGCAAAAAAAATATTTGATAACGCAAATATTTTTGCTTTACGCCAAACACATACTAAAATGTATTTCTGCGGCAATTACACGGATATGTGTGGTCAGATATGTCCGTTTTTACACAAGATGGCACAGGAGAGAAAATGATCAATTTTCGACCCTTAGATGTACAAAAACAGGCAGCACCCAACCGAAGTTGAGTGCCGCCTGTTTTGTTGTCCAATCCTGCTTGGCAGATGCCGATTTTGTAGTTTTCTCAAATTACTGTCTTATCGGCACACGGCAAAGCCGCTCCTTTTTGATTTGGCGTGAAATAGTCACAGCCGGTCTTCTTTCGTTTCCGCGTACCAGAGATTATAGGTCTGGCGGTAGATGTTCGCGGCATCCTCCGTGTGGCAGACCATCCGCACCCGGCAGGGATGGTCATGGGTCCGAAGATCCTCCATGATGGCTTTCAGCGCCACGGAAGCCGCCTGCGCCATGGGATAGCCGTAAACCCCGGTGGAGATGGAGGGGAAGTCCACGGAATCAATGCGGTGCTCTCGGGCAAGCTCCAGACAGCTGCGGTAGCAGGCGGCCAGCGCCGCCGCCTCGCCATGCCCGCCGCCCTGCCAGATGGGGCCTACGGTGTGAATGACATACCGGGCCTTTAACCGATACCCCTGTGTCAGCTTGGCTCGGCCCGTCTCGCAGCCGTGGAGAGTACGGCATTCCGCTAACAGCTCCGGTCCGGCGGCAGCGTGAATGGCGCCGTCCACGCCGCTGCCTCCCAGCAGAGTGCGGTTGGCGGCGTTGACGATGGCTTCCGCGTCGGACGCGGTAATGTCTCCTGTGACAATGGCAAAACGGTCCATATAAGCACCTCCCGGATGTAGAGAATCGTGAATGGTATAAAATCAGCATAGACTGTCTGAAATAAAAAAGCAAGAGACTGTCAATAAAATGGTAAATTCTCTGCGATGGGAAGGTAGGGCAGCCGTTAGCGGCTTTGCCGCTCTACGGATGCCGCATACCCCTTGCGGGTGAAGGGTGTGCGCGGAAAACCCAAGAAGGGGAAACAGGCGAAGTGCCGCCAATGGAGATTTCCGCGACGGAAAGAAAGGGTGTGTGCGGGAAACCCAAGAGGGGTGTCCCGCACCATTGAAATCAAATATTTTCAGAACTTTTACAAGTTCTGAAAATAAGGGCAACGGGAAGAAAAGATTTTTTCGACCCGTTGCGCCCCCGGTTTCCGGGCGCAAAGCGCACGGAAACCGGCTGGGCCGACGGTGTATTCCTGCTCCACGCATGGCGAAAAGACTTTTTCGACACGCTGAAGGCAAGTGTAAACTTTTTTTGAACTGGTGAAAAATTTCACGAATTGGGTTGCCGTCGAGGCAAAACCACAGTATAATAAATTTGGCATATTAAGAAATCGTTAAGAAGCAGGAGGAGACCCGTGAACACGAGCCGCTATTATCAGTATATTTTTCCGGGGACCATTGCGTTTTCCGTTGTGCTGATGCTCATTGGTCTCAGCATGGGCCATCCGGAACAGCTCCTGTCGGGGCTTTGGAAGATCGTCACCATGCAGGATCTTCTGATCACAGACTATATCCATATTGCGGGCCCTGCCGCCGCTTTTGTCAATGCGGGACTGGTGACCATCATTTCCATTCTCATCATCAAGCTGGCCAAGGACCCCTTCAACGGCTTTACCATTGTGGAGATGGGGCTGATGGCGGGCTTCTCCCTGTTTGGAAAAAATGTGTTCAACATCTGGCCCATCATTTTAGGGACATGGCTGTATGCCCGGTATCAGAAGGAGCCGTTTTCCAAGTATGCCTCCGTGGCCCTGCTGGCGACGGCGCTGGCACCGCTGGTGAGCTATATGGCACTGGGCAGCGTCCACGCCAGCCTGCCGCTGGGCGTGTTCACCGGTATTCTGGTGGGCTTTTTGCTGCCGTCCCTGTCAGCTTACACCTATAAGATACAAAACGGCATGAACCTCTACAACATGGGCTTTGCCTGCGGTCTGTTCGCCATGATGGTGGTGCCGATCCTGACGGCCTTCGGTGACAAGCCGGACTCGGTGCTCTACTGGTCCACGGGTCTCAATTTTGAACTGAGCCTTGCCTGCGGCGCCCTGTGCGTTGTGTTTATCCTCATCGGCACCTTCGGCTGCGGCGATCCCGCATGGGCCGTGTGGGCCGGATACCGGCGCCTGCTGAGCACCACAGGCCGGGCGCCCAACGATTATCTGCGTATGTTCGGCGCCGGGCCGGTAATGGTGAATATCGGCATCAACGGTCTGATCGGCATTGCCTATGTGCTGTTGGTAGGGGGCGACCTCAACGGCCCCACTCTGGGCGGTATTTTCACCATCATGGGTTTTTCCGCCTTCGGCAAGCATCCCCGGAACATCATTCCCGTGATGTTCGGCGTGTGGCTGGGGGCCTACGGTATGCACTACGAACCCAATTACCCGGCACTTCAGCTGGCGGGCCTGTTCGGGACCACGCTGGCCCCCGTTGCCGGCCACTTTGGCCCGGTGTGCGGCGTACTGGCCGGGTTCATCCACTCGGCGCTGGTGCTGCAGACCGGCGGCCCGGTGGCGGGATTGAACCTGTACAACAACGGCTTTTCCGGCGGTCTCATCGCCATCGTGCTCTATCCGACCCTGACGGCCATTATCCGCCATCGCCGGCCGAAGCTCCGGGATGCGGATTACTATGACCTCTTTGAGGCGGATCAGCCCATCAATATGTCTAACTGGCATACCCACCGCCCCACGCCTGAGGAAAAGGCCGCAGAAGCGGCTGGCCGCATGACGGATGATCTGCCGGAGCGGGAGGGCTTCCGGCGGATGGAGAAGGATGGGAAGAAAGAGAACGGGGAGGACTTGCCCTTTGGGTAAGTTTGTGGCATAATATCCTCTGAACCATTGAGCTTTTGGGTAAAAAGGAGCAGAAAAAATGACCCCAAAGAAAATTGCCCTGCTGACGGATTCCAGCGCCGACCTGCGTTGGGATCAGGCCAGGGAAAACAATATCTTTTTTGTCCCGCTGCGGATCCTGTGCGAGGACGGCGAATATCTGGACGGCGTCAACATCACCGGCCCGGATATTTATCAGCGGCTTCATAACGGCGAGCTGCCCCAGACCTCCCTGCCCCGTGTGGAGGACTTCAGCGCGAAGCTCCGGGAGATCTTTGATCTGGGATATGACGGCGTGATCGCCGTCATGCTGTCCAGCGGCCTGTCCGGGACCTATAATCTGGCCCGGATCCTGGCGGGAGAATGTGCGGAGCAGGGCTATGCCATGAAGGTGTTTGACTCTGTCAGCGGCGCTTTGGGTCAGGGCATGACGGTGCTGCAGCTGGCTGAGGACATCAAAAACGGCATGGACTGGGAAGAACTGACGGAGCGCCGGGCTCCGCAGCTCATCGCCAACACCTATCCCTTCTTTTCTGTGGATACGCTGGAGTATCTGGTGAAGGGCGGCCGGATCGGCAAGGTCACGGCTATGGCTGGCACCATGCTCCAGATCAAGCCTATCATCACCTTTGCACCGGACGGGCAGCTGCAATCTGTGGCCAAGGTCCGGGGACGGCATCAGGTGATGCGGAAGCTGGTGGATATGGCTGTGGACCGCTGCGGCGAACACAAGCGATACAATCTGGCGGTGGCTCATGGCGGCGCACCGGAGGAGATGAAGACCGTGCGGCAGATGCTGACAGAGGCACTGCCCAACAGCGACCACCTGTGGGACGGCGAGATCGACGGCACCCTCAGCGTCTATATCGGAGACGGCGTGCTGGGCGCTGCCGTTCAGGTGCTGGACTGACCAAAAAGCAGAATACCAGAAACAGACACCCCGCCTCGGCGGGGTGTCTTTCTATCATAGACAAAATGGCGGAAAATGCTTGCAAAACAGAAAAGACTGTGATACTCTTAAAATTAGAGAAATGTAACAAAGGAGGAGCGCTCATGCTGGATATTTTTGAGATCCTTGGACCAATTATGGTAGGTCCCTCCAGTTCCCACACGGCGGGAGCTGTGCGCATCGGGCGGATGGCCCGGACCCTTTTGGGAGAACCGCCGGTGAAGGCGGACATTGGATTGTACGGTTCCTTTGCGGAGACCGGCCGGGGCCACGGTACGGACCGGGCGCTGGTGGCAGGGCTGCTGGGTATGAAGCCCGATGATCTGCGGATCCCGGAGAGCTTCTCCGTGGCAAAGGAGCAGGGACTGTCCTTTGTGTTCCATCCCGCCGAGCTGCGGGAGGCTCACCCCAACACGGCAGTGCTGACGGTGGAGGGTGCCAGCGGAAAAAAGACCAAAGTGCAGGCAGCGTCCATCGGCGGCGGCCGGATCCGGGTGGATCAGCTGGATGGCGTGGCGGTGGACTTCACCGGTATCTTCAACACCCTGATCGTCCGTCACATGGACGTGCCCGGCGAGCTGGCGACCCTGACCAAGGTGCTCTCTGACGGCGGTATCAACATCGCCAATATGAGCCTGGTACGTGACCGCCGGGGCGGCAGCGTTATGACGATTTTTGAGATCGACCAGCCGGTGCCCGCGGCGGAGTTGGAGCAGCTGAAGACAGTACCACAGGTGCTCGGCGTGATCTATTACGAGAAGGAGGATGACTGATATGGCCTTGAATTCCATGCAGGAGATCTTTGAAAAGGCGGCTTCCCGGTCCATCCCCTTCTGGCGGGTGGTTCTGGAAACCGATATGGAGGAGCGGCAGGTAACGGAAGAGCAGTCCATGGAAAAAATGCGGGCTGCCTGGCATGCTATGCTGGAATCTGCCGTCAGTTATCAGGGCGACCAGCGCTCCCGCAGCGGCCTTGTGGGCGGAGACGGTGCCCAGATGCGGCGTTACGCCGCGGCGGATACTACATACAGCGGCCCCTATGTGCAGGAGGTCATTGCTACGGCCCTCAGCGTAGGCGAGTCCAACGCCTGCATGCGGAAGATCGTGGCGGCACCAACCGCAGGCGCCTGCGGTGTACTGCCTGCGGTACTGGTGCCTCTGTACCAGATGGGCCGCGCCACCGAGGAAGAGATTTTGCAGGCTCTGTATACCGCTTCCGGCATCGGCGCGGTGGTCAGCTTCCGAGCCTGTATCGCCGGTGCTTCCGGCGGCTGTCAGGCTGAGATCGGCACGGCTTCCGCTATGGCGGCTGGCGCTCTGACCTCCCTGCGGGGCGGCGATCCTCAGCAGATCGGCCACGCGGCGGCTATGGCCCTGAAAAACCTGATGGGCCTGGTGTGCGACCCGGTGGCGGGTCTGGTGGAGGTCCCCTGCGTGAAGCGGAATGTGGTGGGCTCTGTCAACGCCGTCAGCTGCGCGGATATGGCGCTGGCCGGCGTGGAAAGCCGGATCCCTGTGGACGAGGTCATCGACTGCATGGGTGAGGTAGGCCGCCGGATGCCCATGGAGATGCGGGAGACCGCTTTGGGCGGTCTGGCTGCCACGCCTACCGGCAAGGCCGTCAAGGAGCGTATGGAGCAGCAGGACTGACCTGAATTGAATCAAAAAAGCGTTGGGAACAATATGTTCCCAACGCTTTTTTTGATAGTTGCGATTTTATTTGTCGAGTATGTGGACGTTGAGGTGATCGTAGGTCATTTCAACATTGTGCTTGGCGAAGGTGTCCCGCAGCTTCTCATTGATGGAGTGGTAGGCGGGCCAGTAGTTCTCCACGGTGCACCAGCAATAAATGGTGTATTCAATGGAACTTGCTCCATAGTTGGTGAGATACACCGCCGGAGCCGGGTCTGGCAGAATGTTGGCGGTGGCTTCCACGGCCTCCATACAAGCGGTCATGACGGTTTCCGTAGGCGCGTCATAGGAGGCAGTGACGGTCCGGACGATCCGGCGTCGGCCCAGAACGGTATAATTGATGATCTTGGAGGAGGAGAGGTCCTTGTTGGGCATCAGGATCATCTGACCGTTGGCGGTCTCCAGCTTCGTGTGGTTCAGACCGATTTCGCGGACAGTACCGGAGGTGCCGCCGGCTTCGATGAAGTCCCCCAGAGCGAAGGGGTGGGAGGAGAGGATCACCAGCCCCCCAGCCACGTTGCCTAAAATGTCCTCCGCTGCAAGAGTGATGCCCAGGGTCAGGACGGACAACAGCGCCGTCAGGGAGGAGGTGTTGATGCCCAGCGCTTCCGCGGTGATGATGACCGTCAGCACATAGAGGAGCACCTTTACGCTGGTGCGAATGACCTTTTGCAGCCGCTCATTGACCTTCTGCATCCGGCTCAGCAGCCGGGTGACCACCTTCATAATGAGCCGCACGGCGATGAGGCAGACCAGCAGTGTCACCAGAGCGGAGAGGATCTTGCTGAGACTGTATCCCCCTACGGCGGTGTTCAGAATTTGCTTAATATTCATGCAATCGTATCTCCGTTACCGTCCGGCCTTCCGGTCGGCCTCAATGAGCCGCTTCAGACCCTCCACGGCCACCTTTACGGAGGCAGAGGTGTCCTCGCTCATTTTCTGGTCCAGACCTGCGGCCTCCCGCTCCTGATTCCAGATCACATGGAAGCAGCTTCCGCAGCGGCAGCCCAGCGCGGCGGCCTCCACGAACAGAGCGGCGGATTCCATCTCGCTGGCCTTGACGCCCAGCCGCTTCCAGCTCTCCCACTTGGCCTTCAGTTCATAGCTGACGGGGGAGGCGTCGGGGCTGTGCTGGCCGTAAAAGCTGTCCTTGCACTGGACCACGCCGATGTGGAGGGGATAACCCATCGCATTGGTAGCGTCTACCAATGCGTTGGTGATCTCCCAGTCCGCCACGGCGGGGAATTCGATGGGGGCGTATTCCAGACTGGTGTGCTCGAAGCGGATGGCGCCGGTGGCCACCACAATGTCGCCGGACTGCACGTTCAGGTCGATGCCGCCGCAGGTGCCAGTGCGGATGAAGGTGTCCGCGCCGCACTTGTGCAGTTCCTCCATGGCGATAGCGGCGGAGGGGCCGCCGATGCCGGTGGAGCAGGCGGTGACCTTTTCACCCAGCAGCGTGCCGGTCCAGACGTTGAACTCCCGGTTGTAGGCCACCTGATGGGCGTCATCAAACAGGGCGGCGATGGCGGGCACCCGGCCCGGATCTCCGGGGAGGATGCAATACCGGCCTACGTCGCCGGGGACGCAGTGAATATGAAATTGCTTTTCCAGTTTCTGCATGACATTCACGTTCCTTTCACGCGGCCGATCCGACCGGCTGATAACCTTTCGTATAACAGATAGTATAACAGATAAAAGTTTGATTTGTAAAGCCTCGGCAAAAGGACGGGAGAAAAAGGCGGTTTTCGCCACCAAATTGTCTGAAATTTATCAATTATGCCGAATTGATTCCTTGCGCAATTCTTAACTTGAGTTTAGTGACTAAAAAATATATAATAATGGTTGTTTTGTAAGTGCAAAATGACGAAGATAGGAAGAAGCGAAGGAAAGGTGTGAAACCGACGATGTTGGATCAGAGTTATTACGAAACTGCCAACGAAATTATCAGCCGGTACCCTCTGGAGGAAAAATCCCTGATCCCCATTATTCAGGACATCCAGGCGACCTACCGGTATCTCCCGCCGGATCTTTTGGACTATGTGGCCAAAAAGATCGGCATTACAGAGACCAAGGCTTACAGCGTGGCCAGCTTCTATGAGAACTTCTCCTTTGAACAGAAGGGAAAGTATGTGCTCAAGATCTGCGACGGAACGGCCTGCCATGTCCGCAAATCCACGCCGGTGCTGCAGTACCTGCGTCAGGAACTGGGACTCAGTGAGACCAAGCAGACCACCGATGACCTGATGTTCACGGTGGAAGTGGTGTCCTGCCTGGGTGCCTGCGGTCTGGCCCCGGCCATGATGGTCAACGAGCAGGTTCATCCCAAAATGACGCCGGAAAAGGCGGCGGAGCTGCTCAAGGAGCTTCGGGCCAAGGAAGAGGAGGGGCGGAACGATGATCAGAATTGAAAACCGGTTCCAGCTCAAGCAGGTCCGGGCGGAATGTCAGGCTGAGACCAAGCAGGAAAAGTGCCGGGTGCTGATCTGCGGCGGCACGGGCTGTCTGGCCGGCGGCTCCGCCAAGCTCTATGAGCACATGAAGGAGTTGGCTGCGGAGCATGAAAACGTTCAGGTGGAGATCGGCCCGGAGATCGCCCATATCGGCGTCCACAAGAGCGGCTGCCACGGCTTCTGCGAAATGGGCCCCCTGATGCGGATCGAGCCTTACGGCTATCTCTACTTAAAGGTGCAGGAGAGCGACTGCGGCGAGATCTTTGAAAAAACGGTCCTCCGGGGTCAGCCGGTGGAGCGGCTGATGTTCCGTCAGGATAACAAGGTCTATCCCTCTGAGGAGGAGATCCCCTTCTACGCCAAGCAGACCCGCCTGGTGCTGAAAAACTGCGGCCATATCGACGCGGAGCGCATTGAGGCGGCCATTGCCGCCGGCGCTTACGAGGGCCTTGAAAAAGCCCTCTTTGAAATGACGCCCAAGGCTGTCATTCAGGCCATTGCCGACTCCAAGCTCCGGGGCCGCGGCGGCGCGGGCTTCCCCGCCGGCAAAAAATGGAGCCAGGTGGCCGCTCAGAAGGAGACCGTCCGCTATGTGGTCTGCAACGGCGATGAGGGCGACCCCGGCGCGTTTATGGACCGCAGCATCATGGAGGGCGATCCCCATCGGATGATCGAGGGCATGCTGATCGCAGCCTATGCCGTAGGCGCGCAGGAGGGCTATATCTATGTCCGCGCAGAGTATCCTCTGGCCATTGAACGCCTGAAGCTGGCCATTGCGCAGGCGGAAGAAGCCGGGTTCCTGGGCGACAACATTCTGGGTACGGACTTCTGCTTCCGTCTGCATATCAACCGGGGCGCCGGCGCCTTTGTTTGCGGCGAGGGCAGCGCATTGACCGCCTCCATCGAGGGCAAGCGAGGTATGCCCCGCGTCAAGCCGCCCCGCACTGTGGAGCACGGCCTGTGGGAGAAGCCCACGGTCCTCAACAACGTGGAGACCTACGCCAACGTGCCCATGATCATTCAGCGCGGCGCGGAGTGGTACCGGGGGATCGGTACGCCGGAAAGCCCCGGCACCAAGGCGTTCGCCCTTACCGGCAACGTGTGCAACACCGGTCTGATTGAGGTCCCCATGGGCACGCCTCTGCGTGATATTGTGTTTGACGTGGGCGGCGGTATCCCCAACGGAAAGAAGTTCAAGGCCGTCCAGATCGGCGGTCCCTCCGGCGGCTGCCTGTCCCAAAAGGATCTGGACCGCCACATGGACTTTGACTCCCTCACCAAGATCGGCGCCATGATCGGCTCCGGCGGCATGGTGGTCATGGACGAGGACACCTGCATGGTGGAGGTGGCCCGGTTCTTCATGAGCTTCACCCAGCGTGAAAGCTGCGGCAAGTGCGTTCCCTGCCGGGAGGGCACCCAGCGGATGCTGGAGATCCTGGAGCGCATCGTGGCCGGTCAGGGCACCATGGAGGATCTGGATACCCTCCGGGATCTGGCGGATATGATCGAGAATACCGCCCTGTGCGGCCTGGGCAAGAGCGCGCCCAAGCCGGTCATCAGCACCCTCAACGCCTTCCGGGACGAGTATGTGGCCCACATTCGGGACCGCCGCTGTCCCGCCGGCGTCTGCTCCAAGCTTCGGGTGTACAGCATCGACCCCGCCAAGTGCAAGGGCTGCTCCAAGTGCGCCCGGAACTGCCCGGCGTCGGCCATTCACGGCACGCTGAAGTCGCCGTACACCATTGATCAGGACGCCTGCATCCGCTGCGGAAGCTGCGTGGAGCAGTGTGCCTTCGGCGCGATCACCGTAGAGAAGTAAGGAGGATGCTGCTATGGGATTTATGACCATTGACGGTCAGCGGGTGGAATTTACCAACGAACCCAATGTTCTGACCGTAATCCGCAATGCGGAGATCGATATACCGACCCTTTGTTACCATTCCGAACTGTCCATTTACGGTGCCTGCCGTCTGTGCACCGTAGAGGATGACCGGGGCAAGACCTTTGCCTCCTGTGCGGAGCCGCCCCGGGACGGCATGGTGATCTACACCAATACCCCCCGGCTCATGCGCTACCGCCGGACGATCCTGGAGCTGCTGCTGGCAGCCCATGACCGGGACTGCACCACCTGCGTGAAAAGCGGCGAGTGCCATCTGCTGGAGCTGGCTCACCGCATGGGCGTGGACCGGATCCGCTTCAAGAACCGGGAGGCCAAGTACCCCATCGACGAAAGCTCTCCCGCCATCGTCCGCAACCCCAATAAGTGCATCCTCTGCGGCGACTGCGTCCGTATGTGCGACAATGTCCAGTCCGTGAACGCCATCGACTTTGCCTACCGCGGCACCAGCACACTGGTGACCCCGGCCTTCAACAAGACCATCGCTCAGACCAACTGCGTCAACTGCGGCCAGTGCCGGGTGGTGTGTCCCACCGGCGCGATCAGCATCAAGACCAACATCGATGAGGTCTGGGACGCGCTGGCGGACCCCAACACCATTGTGGTGGCGCAGGTGGCTCCGGCGGTCCGTGTGGCGCTGGGCGACAAGTTCGGCATCCCCAAGGGCGAAAACGTCATGGGCAAGCTGGTCAATGCCCTGCACCGACTGGGCTTCCATGAGGTCTATGACACTACCTACGGCGCGGACCTCACCGTGATCGAGGAGGCGGAGGAGCTGCTGGAGCGGATCTCCAGCGGCGCCAAGGGTCCCCTGTTCACCTCCTGCTGCCCTGCCTGGGTCAAGTTCTGCGAGACCCGGTATCCGGAACTGGCGGACAATATTTCCACCTGCCGCTCTCCCCAGCAGATGTTCGGCGCGGTGATCCGGGAATACTACCGCAATCCTGAGATCAATCAGGGCAAGAAGCTGGTGTCGGTGTCCATCATGCCCTGCACCGCCAAGAAGGAGGAGATCCTCCGCCCTGAGTCCATGACCAATGGCCGACAGGACGTGGACTATGTGCTGACCACCACCGAGGTGGCCTCCATGATCCGCAAGTCCGGTATCCGCTTTGAGAATATCGACGGCGAGTCCACCGATATGCCCTTTGGCATCGGTTCCGGCGGCGGCGTCATCTTCGGCGTCACCGGCGGCGTGACGGAGGCGGTGCTCCGCCGCCTTCAGACCGGCCACAGCCGGGTGGAAATGGACCGCATCCGCACCAGCGGCGTCCGGGGCGATGAAGGCTTGAAGGAGCTGACCTTTGACTACATGGGCAAGGAGATCCGCGCCGCAGTGGTCAACGGTCTGGGCAATGCCGACAAGCTCATCAAGCGCATCCAGAGCGGTGAGGTCAGCTATGACTTCGTGGAGGTCATGGCCTGCCGCCGTGGCTGTATCATGGGCGGCGGCCAGCCGGTCGGCGCCGGTCCCCGGACCCGGAAGGCCCGCGCCAAGGGTCTGTATGATACCGACGTCAACATGCAGATCAAAAAGTCCAACGAGAACCCCATGGTCCTTGCTCTGTACGAGGGCCTGCTGAAGGGCAAGACCCATCAGCTTCTGCACCGTAATCTGGGCGGTACCGAGAACTGAATCACAGAACAGCCGCTGCGGAAACTCCGCGGCGGCTGTTCTCTGCGTATGGGAAGAGGCTCTGAGTGCCCTGAAAACTGATGAAAAAGCTGCGAAAATCTTTCTCACCGTGGAAGAAAGAAGTCAAAAGCCAGCCCCTACGGGCTGGCTTTCAGCTTATTAGAATGTCCAGTGGGAAATGTCCGTATCGATGCTGTAAGCGTCAACGGTATCCGACCCGGTGCTGCCGGGGAATATGAGGGTCTGGCCGTCGCTGTCCAGCGTCAGGGGGAAATCACCGGGGCGGATGACCTCCCGACCGTATTCATCGGTGAGGACAGCCGCTGATTCCAGAATATCCCCGGCGGCAAAGGGGAAGGAGAGAGGCTCCAGCCGATAGAAGGTGGCGTTGTCAAAGCCCCGGTAGCTGGTCTGCTCATCGGCGCTGATGGGCCGCGCCCAGGCGATCAGCTGCTGGTTTTTGAACAGGCCCACCTTGGTGGAAACGGCTTCCGTCCGGGGGATCAGGATATTGTCCAGCTGCGTGCTGAGCGTCAAGGCATACTCCATGGCGTCCGGCAGGGTCAGCTTGCCGTTTTCAATCTGCGCCCGGCCTTGGAGATCCGCATCCGCAAGATTGGCAACGTCCGGCAGGGAGCCGGAATACAGGCCGGAATACGTTTGCAGGGGCTGGGTCTGCCGGGTGCCGTCCGGCATGACGAATACCGCGGTGATGGCGATGTCATCCGTCAGTTCGCAGGTCAGCTCCGCCGAGAATTTCTCACTGACCGGCTGCCCGTTCTGATCCGGCTCGGACAGGACGGTTTTGCTGTTGGAGTTGTGGCCGTTGTCCACTGAAAATTCAACGCGCATACCCTCCGCGTATGTTTTGGGGACGGCGTAGACGGAGAAGGTCACGGCGTTTTTGGACAGATCGGCGGATACCAGCTCCGTTCCATAGTCTGCTGTCAAAGCGTTCTGCTGTTTGAGGATCTCCTCCACCTGACCGGAGATACTGTATACCTGATTGGACATACTGCACTCCATCTGGTTGATCCGGTTGTAAACGCCATCGAATTGCCGACCGATTGTCCGAATGGAATCATAGATATTGTAGGCGGCACACAATACCGCCAGCGCTGCCAGCACATAGGGCCATTTCTTCCGGGGCTTCGGGGCGGTTTGGGCGGCGAGATACCGCTCCGTGATCTCCTCCACCATTTTCAACTGGGCGTCCGTCAATTCGCCGCTGTCCGGGGCAGAGGCCGTCTCCGGCGCTTCCTCCACTCCTAACAGCCAGCCTACGGTCACACCGAACCGGCGGCTGAGGGCCACCAGCTTGTCAATCTCCGGTAAGGCAGTATCCGATTCCCACTTGTAAATGGACTGCCGGGAAACGCCCAGCTCCGCGCCCAGTGTCTCTTGGGACAATCCGGCCTCTTTTCGCTTCTGGGCGATCCGCTGGCCTGTGGTCATACGCGTCACATCCTTTCGTGGGAACAGTATCGCTGAAAGCGGGCAAAATCGCCACCAACTTCCCGGCGAAATTTGTAAACCGTGGGTTTACACAGGGGTTTTACAGCTTTTTTTCGTAGAGATTCAGGGGGCAGTGGACGTAGCCCATGAAGAAGGTGTCCACTGTCCCGGCGAAGCGGTAGCCGATGACAGGGTAGAGGTGGTTGGAAACGGCGTTGCTCACGCCAGTGTCGAACCGCATGACGGTCTTGCTCTGACTGCGGGCGGTGTCTTCGGCAAAGGCCACCATCTGCCGGGCCAAGCCTTGCCCCGCCCGGTCAGGATGGATGGTCAGGGTGTGGATAACGGCCACCTGATCGTCCTCGGCGGGGATGGACCAGCCGCCGTTTTTGTATTCCGGCAGCTGGATGCCATTGAGATTCATGCTGCCCCAGATCGCGCCATCCTCATCTACGCCTACATACAGGGTCCCGGCGTTGAAAATGCTCCGGGCGGTGTCGGCGGTGGGGTAAGCGCCCCGCTTCCAGCCAGTGTAGTGGAGGCCGGTGGCGTCCTCATGGTCTAAAATAGCCTCATAGACGGCGGCTACGGCAGGCAGGTCGGATTCCTTGGCAATACGGATCATGGTGATTCCTCTTTTCTCTCGTTTTCAAAAACAGGCGTACCGTCCGGTACGCCTGTTTGGTGGTTATTCGGATCTGGAGTCGTTTTCCTGCTTGGGCTCAGGCTTCCCGTCAGACGGCGTTTCGTCAGAGGATGGTTTATCCTCGTTGTTCGTCTCCCCGCCGGCGGGAGCGTTCTCCGGGGCCTCGATCTTCTCGGAGATCATGTGGACCTTCCGGGCGGCAGGCTCGATGACCTCCGGCTGAGAGGGGCGGAAGCCATTCTCGTGGGCCAGAGTAGAGGCATAGGCGTCCTCCACGGTGGAGGGATCCCGGCCCTCGATGATGGCCACCATCTCCGCACCGGTGATGGTCTCTTTCTCCAGCAGGTAGGCCACCACCTTGTCCATGTCCTCCCGGTTTTCCCGGATGATGTTCACGGCGTCGGCATAGCACTTGTCCAGGATATCCTTCACGGCCTTGTCCATAGCGGCGGCGGTGTCCTGCGCGCAGTCCAGACCGTAGCCGCCGTCCAGATACTGGCTGCGGCGGGAGGCCAGAGCCATCATGCCGAACTGGTCGCTCATGCCGAACATGGCAACCATGTTCCGGGCCACGCCGGTGGCCTCCTGGATGTCCTGAGAGGCGCCGTTGGTCATGGTGTTCATCACCACTTCCTCGGCGGCGCGGCCACCCATGGACACGGCGATTTTCGCCATCAGCTCGTCCCGGGTCCGCAGCTCTGTCTTATCCTCCTCCGGCATCAGCAGGGTATAACCCAGCGCGCCCTGGGTGTGGGGGACAATGGTGATCTTCTGGACCGGTTCTGTGTTCTTCTGCTTGTAGGCCACCATGGCGTGACCGACCTCATGGTAGGCCACCAGCTTTTTCTCAAATTCCGTCAGGACACTGCCTTTTTTCTCCGTGCCGGCGATGACCAGCTCGAAGGCGGCCAGCAGGTCTTCCTGGATCACCAGCTTGCGGCCCTTTCGGACGGCCCGGAGAGCGGCCTCATTCACAAGGTTGGCGAGATCCGCGCCCACGCAGCCGGCGGTGGCCAGCGCTACTTTCTTCAAGTTGACGTCCTCGGCCAGCTTGATGTTCCGGGTATGGACCTGAAGGGTGGCCAGACGGCCCGCCAGATTGGGACGGTCAATGATGATGCGGCGGTCGAACCGGCCGGGCCGCAGAAGGGCCTGATCCAGCACCTCGGGCCGGTTGGTGGCGGCCAGAAGGATGATGCCCTTGGTGGGGTCAAAGCCGTCCATTTCGGCAAGAAGCTGGTTCAGGGTCTGCTCCCGCTCATCATTGCCGCCGAAGCGCCCGGAGTCACGGGATTTGCCGATGGTGTCGATCTCATCGATGAATACGATACAGGGGGCTACCTTGGCGGCCTCCTTAAAGAGGTCGCGGACACGGGACGCGCCCACGCCCACGAACATCTCCACAAAGTCGGAGCCGGAGATGGAGAAGAAGGGCACATTGGCTTCGCCGGCCACGGCCTTGGCCAGCAGCGTTTTGCCGGTGCCCGGAGGGCCTACCAGCAAAGCACCCTTGGGGAGCTTGGCACCGATGTCGGTATATTTCTTGGGATTGTGCAGGAAGTCGATGATCTCCGTCAGGGATTCCTTGGCCTCGTCCTGACCGGCCACATCGGCAAAGGTGACGCCGGTCTGCTTTTCCATGTAGACCTTGGCGTTGGCCTTGCCCACGCCGCCGATCCCGCCCATGCCTCCCATGCCGCCCTTTTTCGCCATGATCCGCATGACGAGGGAGAACATGAGCATGATGAACACAAAGGGCAGGATGAAGTTGATGGCGAACAGAAGGAGCGGGCTCATCTGAGGCTCGTACTTCGTGTCATAGTCTGTTTTTCCGGCCTCATGCATCCGCTCCACCAGAGTGTCATTAGACTCCATCTTCACGGTAAAGAGCTTCAGCGCCGCAGTATGCTCCTTGCCGTCGGCGTCGGTAAAAGCGTAAACGGCCTTGCCGTCCTGATCCGTGGACTTGGTGTAGGCGGTGCCATTCTCAGCAGTGTAGACATAGCCGTCCTTGGGGACGATATACAGCAGACCCTCGGAGAGGTCCACGGTGACGTCCTCCACCTGCTTGTCCTCCATCATGGCGATGAAATCGCTGTATTTGATGTTGACGTTGGAGGCCTGCTTTCCGGCAGACCCCATGTAGCTGCTGGTGCAGTAGAACACCAGCGTCAGCACCAACGCCCAGGCCACCAGCTTGACAGCGCCCAGCAGATTGCGGTTGCCCCGTCGGTTTTTATTGTTTTTATCGTTCTGGTCCATTGAGAACTCCTTTCAGAGTGTGTGAAATTAAAAAGCAGTATAGCACAACCTCCTTGAAACCACAAGGAAAAGAGACTGCCTTTTCATAAACTTTCTGTAAATTCAGACGCGCTAAGGCGGAACGATTTTTCAAATTCATCTTTATTGTGGACCGGTTCTGTGATATACTGTAAAAAGTATACCCTGCAGATTTTGACAAATTCCGATCATGAGAGGATTTCAATATGACAGACGAAAGAAAAGACCAGCTGACCGCCGAGGCCGACGGCCTCATTGAAGGCCGCAACGCGGTGATCGAAGCCCTGCGGACGGAGGCCAGCATCGACAAAATTTTCATCCAGAAGGGTGAGGTGGACAAGACCCTGGGCCACATCGCCTCCAAGGCCCGGGCGGCGGGCATCGTGGTGGTGGAGGCCGACAGGCGGAAGCTGGACGGCATGAGCCGCACCCACGCCCATCAGGGCGTCATCGCTCTGGCAGCGGTGCGGGAGTACGTCAGTGTAGACGATATTCTGGCAGATGCCGCCGCCAAGAACGAGCCGCCCCTGATCGTGGTGTGCGACGAGATCTCCGACCCCCACAATCTGGGCGCCATCATCCGGACGGCTTATTGCGCCGGCGCCCACGGCGTCGTTATTCCCAAGCGCCGCAGCGCGGGATTGACCAGCGTGGTGGCCAAGACCTCCGCGGGCGCGGTGTCCCACATGAAGGTGGCCCGTGTGCCCAACATCCCTTCTCTGTTGAAGGACCTGAAAAAGCAGGGGGTCTGGGTATTCGGCACGGCGGCCAACGGCACCACCGGCCTGTATGACGCGGACCTGAAGGGCGCCGCTGCCATCGTCATCGGCAGCGAGGGGGACGGCATGACCCGTCTGGCTGCCGAAAACTGCGATTTTCTGGTGAGCATCCCCATGAAGGGTGATCTGAATTCCCTGAACGCCAGCGCCTCGGCAGCGATCCTGCTGTATGAGGCCGTGCGTCAGCGGATGAACTGAGAAGTTTGGAGAGAACACGGTGTCAAAGGATGTCGAGAAAACAGAATACGGCACAGGCACCTGGGATACGCCGCCGTCTGACGAGGATTACACCTTAGAGGAGATTCTGGCGGAGTACGGCTCCAGCCGCCAGCAGAAAATCATGGAAGAGGTGGAGCGTGAGACCGCTCCGGCAGAGCCGGATACGCCCAAGGCACCGGCTCCTGCACAGCCTTCCGCCCCTAAACCGACAGAGACGGCCCCATCTCCAACGCCCAAATCGGCAATGGCCCTCTGGGAGGAACGGATCGCTGCGGCGGCGCTGGAACAGGACGGGGAGGCCCCCCTTGCCGACGATTCGGACCCGGAGGAAGAACCCCGGACAGATGACGGCCCAGAGCCGGAGGCTACCCGCTTCCTGAGTCTGGAAGAACTGGTAGGGACAACGGTAGGGGCCGTGATGGAGGAGCACCACGAAACGCTGCTGAAGCCGAAATGGGGGCTGTTCTCCCGGAAGCGGCAGGAGGAAACGGAGCAGCTCTACGATTCCATGGAAGCCCCGGAGGAATCGGTAAAGCCTCTTACCGAGGCAGAGAGCATCGGGGAAGAACCGGAGCTTAGCGAGGTCGCGTCTGAGGAGCGGGAAGCCTATAAGAGCCGTCACCGGTCTCTGGGATTTGCCTTTTTTACAGCGCTGGTGCCTATCGCCGCTATGGCGGCGGAGCAGTACGGCGTCACGGTCCCCTTCTGGACCGGAGACCGGCAGATCCAAGGCGTTGTCATGCTGGCCTGTCTGCTGATCGAATTGGTACTGTGCTGGCACGTGCCGGTGTACGCGATCCGGAAGCTGAGTGAAAAACGTTGCGTCAGCGCACTGCTGGTATCGTTGGCGGTGCTGGCGGCGGCGGTGGACTGCGCGTTGTGGCTATTTGTTCCGGGGCGGGGAGAAGCGCTTCCCTATACCGCTGCGGCGGGACTGGCGCTGTGCTTTGCCCAGTGGGGCATCAGCCGGGAAAGCCGGGGCAGCTATGATAGCTTCCGTTTGGCATCGCTGGACGATCACCCCCCTTACTTGGTCACGGAAACTCCAAGGGGTGCCTGCAAGCAGAGGGGAGACCTGCGGGGCTTTTACACCACCGCCATGCGGGATGATTATGCCTCCCGTCTTCAGACGGTGTTCCTGCCGGTGATTTTTATGGCCGCGCTGGTATTCGCGGGCCTGATCTCTTTGGGACGGGGACACGGAATTGACTTCCTGCGGAACTGGTCCGTGATCCTGACGGCGGGAGCCACCTGTTCCCTGCCGCTGTGCTGGAGCCTGCCATGGTCCCGGCTGACCCGCCGACAGCAGAAAAGCGGCTGTGCCGTGGCGGGATGGGATGGCGCGGCCCGTGTAGGAAAGCGCCGGGGCATGATCCTGACGGATACCGACCTGTTCCCGCCGGGGACCATCCGGCTCAACGGTGTGAAGGTCTACGGCGAGGAACTAGGAAAGGTGTCGGCTTATGCGGCGGCAGCCGCCCGTGCGGCGGGCTGCGGCCTGGAGCGGGTCTTTGAGGGACTGGCGGTGGGGGAGAACGCCCCACGGGAAACGGCTCAGGACCTGAGCTTTTACGAGCAGGGCGGCTTTGGCTGCACGATCCACGGGGAATCCGTCCTGTTGGGGACTGCCTCCTTCCTGCGGAAGCAGGATGTGCGTCTGCCCAGCAGCATCAATCTGAAAACCGGCATTTTCCTGGCCATCGATCATCAGCTGGCGGCGGTGTTCGCCGTGAAGTACGAGGCGTCGGAAAATGTGGATTACGCGCTGCGGACCCTGCGCCGCAGCCGGATCACGCCGATCCTGGCGGTACGGGACCCCAACATCACCCCGGCGCTGCTGAAGCGGAAATTCTATAAGAAGATAAAAGTGGAGTATCCGCAGCTGACGGACCGGGTGGCCCTCAGCGAGGCGGAGGAGGACCGGGGCCTGCCCCGGGCACTGCTGCTGCGGGAGGGCCTGCTGCCCTACGCCGAAGCAGTGGTGGGCAGCCGCCGTCTGCGAACGGCGGTGCGCCGGGCGACCTGGCTGTCCCTGGCGGGCAGCGCCGCCGGCGTTTTGCTGACGGCGTATCTGGTGTCTCTGGGGAAGTTCGATTTGCTCACCCCCTTGTCCCTGACGGTGTTTTTGCTGCTGTGGACTCTGCCGGTGCTGCTGATGAGCGACTGGACCGGCCGATATTGACACTTGACAGAATAAAGTACCGGGAGGCAGGCTTTTTCCCTGCCTCCCGGTACTTTTTCGCACTGTCCGGGACCAAAAGACTTTTTTTTAAGAAAAATGATTTTTGCGGGACCCCACAAAAATAAGCGACCCTTTTTGCCTACCCCTCCAAAATGTAAGATCTCACAAAATTCTTGTTGTATTGCCCATGAAAAAGCGGTATAATTAACACATTGAGTGAGTCTCAATGGTTGACAGATCTTTTATCGGCCCATTCGGGCCGTGTCAACAGCATCAACATAAGGAGTGGAACAAACATGAGCTATTCAGTACAGAACATCCGTAACGTCTGCCTGCTGGGTCACAGCGGCAGCGGTAAGACTTCTCTGGCAGAGAGCCTGCTGTTTATGACCGGCGCCATCGACCGTATGGGCAGAGTCGCGGACGGCAATACCGTTTGTGATTATGATCCCGAAGAGGTCAAGCGTCAGATCTCTCTGTCCACCGCTGTGGCGCCTATCGACTATAAGGGCTGCCGCATCAACGTGCTGGATACTCCGGGCGCATTCGACTTTTCCGGCGAAGTGATGGAGGCCCTCCGGGCCGCCGACGCCGCCATCATCGTGGCCTCCGCCAAGGACGGTGTGTCCGTGGGCGTTGAGAAGGCGTGGAAGTATTGCGAAGAGCGGAATATGCCCCGCTTTATCTATATCTCCAAGATCGACGAGGATCACAGCGACTATAACGCCACCTTTGATGCGCTCCGTGAGCGCTTCGGCAACAAGATCGCTCCCGTTGTGGTGCCTACGCTGGACGAAAACAAGAAAGTCACCGGCCTCATGGACATCCTGAATAAGCGCGCCTATGAGATGCAGGACGGCAAGCGTGTGGAGATCGAGCTGCCTGAGGATAAGGTGGCCGTCATCAACGAGTTCAACGATGCGCTGAAGGAATCCGTGGCGGAGACCAGCGAGGAATTCATGGAGCGCTTCTTCAACGGCGAGGACTTCACCTACGCCGAGATGGCTCAGGGCCTCCGTCAGGGCGTCCGTGAGCTGAGCGTATTCCCCGTGTTGTGCGGCAGCGCCGTGGCTGATATGGGCACTCTGATGCTGCTGGACAACATCATGGAGCTGTTGCCCTCTCCCGAGCAGGGCAACTATCATAAGGCCACTCTGGCTGACGGCACCACCGAGGAATTCGTGGTGTCCGCCGGTGGCGTACCCACTGCTTTCGTGTTCAAGACCATTTCCGACCAGTACGGCAAGTACTCCTTCGTGAAGGTCCTCTCCGGCAGCATCACGCCGGATATGACCATGGTCAATGCCCGCACCGGCGACAACGAGAAGCTGGGCCGCCTGTATACCATGCGTGGCAAGAAGGCCACCGAGGTCAAGGAGCTGGTGTGCGGCGATATCGGCGCCATCGCCAAGATGGATAAGGTCAAGACCGGCGATACCCTGTGCGACAGCCGTAAGGTCGTGGCGCTGAAGGGCATCCCCTTCGCTGAGCCCTGCTACTCTGTGGCCATCGCCCCCAAGACCCGCGGCCAGGACGATAAGGTGGCTCAGGGCCTGAACCGTCTCAATGAGGAGGACCCCTCCTTCTCCGTGGTCAACAACGCCGAGACCCATCAGATGGTTCTCTCCGGCGCCGGCGATATGCAGGTGGATGTGCTGGTCAGTAAGCTCAAGACCCGCTTCAACGTGGAAGTGGAGCTGAGCCCTGTCCGCGTGGCTTACCGTGAGAAGATCCGCAAGACCGTGCAGAAGCAGGGCCGTCATAAGAAGCAGACCGGCGGCAGCGGCCAGTTCGGTGACGTGTGGATCCGCTTCGAGCCCCAGACCGAGCAGGATGACATGATCTTCGCTGAGGAAGTGTTCGGCGGCTCCGTGCCCAAGAACTATTTCCCTGCTGTGGAAAAGGGCCTGCGGGAGGCCTGCGTCCACGGTCCTCTGGCCGGTTATCCGGTGGTGAATCTGAAGGCCGTTCTGTATGATGGCTCCTATCACCCCGTTGACTCCTCCGAAATCGCATTCAAGACCGCCGCTCAGCTGGCCTACAAGGCCGCTCTGCCTGAGGCCAACCCCTGCCTGATGGAGCCTGTGGGCGAGCTGAAGGTCACCGTGCCTGACAGCTACATGGGCGATGTCATGGGTGACCTGAACAAGCGCCGCGGCCGCGTCATGGGTATGGACCCTGCTGGCAATGGCGAGCAGGTTATCACCGCTGAGGTCCCCATGGGCGAGATGAGCACCTATGCCATCGACCTCCGCTCCATGACTCAGTCCCGCGGCACCTTTACCCTGCACTTTGTTCGCTATGAGGATTGCCCTCCCGCGGCGCAGGAGAAGGCGATCGCCGAGGCCAAGGCCCGGAACGAGGAATAAGATCAACCAGTGTGGCCGGGGAAGCGATCGCTTCCCCGGCCGCTGTATCTGTGTGGGATAGTCCCAGGGCAGTTCAATAACTCTAACAAAGCGTGAACAATTTTAGGTTCTTTTAAAAAGTTGCATTTGCAACTTGCAAATAGAAACGATTCCTGATATACTACACTCACAAAGCAAAAAACGCTCAGGGAAAGAGCGAAGATAAGGTAATTATTTAAGGAGGATACATCTATGAAGAAGTGGGTCTGCAAGGTTTGCGGTTATATTTATGAGGGTCCCGAGGCTCCCGTCGAGTGCCCCGTCTGCCACGCCAAGAATGCGTTTGAAGAGGTCAAGGGCGAGTTGAAACTGGCTGCTGAGCACAAGTTCGGCATCTACGCAGAGACCGTGAAGAACAACGCCGACATCTCCGAGGAGGATAAGAAGTACATCTTCGATCAGCTCATGGCCAACTTCAACGGCGAGTGCAGCGAGGTGGGTATGTATCTGTGCATGGCCCGGATCGCTCACCGTGAGGGCTATCCCGAGATCGGCCTCTACTGGGAGAAGGCCGCTTATGAGGAAGCCGAGCACGCCGCTAAGTTCGCCGAGCTGCTGGGCAGCGACCTGGAGAGCAACATGACCGCCTCCACCGAGAAGAATCTGGCCTGGCGTGTGGACTGCGAGTACGGTGCTACTGCCGGCAAGTTTGAGTTGGCCGCCTGCGCCAAGAAGAACGGTCTGGACGCTATTCACGACACCGTCCATGAGATGGCCCGCGATGAGGCCCGTCACGGCAAGGCTCTGGAGGGCATGCTGAAGCGGTACTTCAACAAGTAAGTTCCGCAAAAACCAAAATCTTTTGAGAGGGAATCGGGAAACCGATTCCCTCTCTTTCTGCGTCCTCCGCCGTTGGGATGGAAGTTTCTGTGGAAGTCTATCTCTGTTTTCCTTCTGAAAATGCCATATGTGGAAGTCAGCAATGTGAATGTGTCCTATTTTGCTGTTTTTCTGTCATGTTGACTGATTTGTTCTAACATACCAAAAAGCGGTCCGCAGACATCTGCGGACCGCTTTTTGACGATATGGACAGGTAAACCGTTTGGATGCTGCTTTTACAGCTTTTCCAGCAGATAATCCACGAACTGGACGCAGGAGGCCCCGTCCCGGTGACCAGTCATGACCACCCGGCGCTCTGTCTCCGTGCAGAGGCCCATAGCGGCGGCGAGCTGATCTGCCTTGTCCGCCATGGCGATGTGCCGCAGCAGCAGCTCTGCCGCCTTCAAAATGCTGGCGGGATTGGCGTAGTCCCCCTCGCCGTCGGCGATGAGCCGGGGGGCGGTGCCGTGGACGGCCTCGAACATGGCATATTGACTGCCGGTGTTGGCGCTGCCCGCCGTGCCTACGCCGCCCTGGATTTGAGCGGCCTCGTCGGTGATGATGTCGCCGTACAGATTGGGCAGAACGAATACCTGAAACCTGCTGCGGATCTCCGGGTTCACCAGATTGGCGGTCATGATGTCGATGTACCAGTCCTCGGCGGTGATCTCCGGATAGTCTGCCGCGACCTCATGGCAGATGCGGGTGAACATTCCGTCGGTCTTTTTCATAATGTTGGCCTTGGTGACGATGGCCACATTGGTTTTGCCGTTGGCCCGGGCAAAGTCAAAGGCGGCCTTGGCAATCCGGCGGGTACCGGCGTCTGTGGTGACCTTGAAATCCATGCTCAGCATACCGGGCACCTCAACGCCCCGGCTGCCCAGAGCGTATTCGCCCTCCGTATTCTCCCGGAAGAAGGTCCAGTCGATGCCCAGCTTCGGGACGGATACAGGCCGCACGTTGGCAAACAGGTCCAGCTCCCGGCGCATGGCCACATTGGCGCTTTCCAGCGTACCGCCCTTGGGAGTCTCCGTGGGGCCTTTCAGCAGCACGTCGCAGTCCTTGATGGAGGCCAGCACCTCGTCAGGAATGGCTTTGCCCTGAGCAGTGCGGTTTTCAATGGTCAACCCCTCGATGTCCCGCAGTTCCACCCGGCCATTGGCAATCTCGTCCGCCAGCAGCTTTTCCAACACCCGCCGGGCCTGGGCCATGAGGATGGGACCGATGCCGTCACCGGGGATCAGGCCGATGACGATGCGCTCCATACGGGAAAAGTCCTTGGCGGGGGAGCCTTGGGCCATACGCTCCTGCCGGTTTAACTGCTCGGTCAGTAAGGTGCGGAAATGTGCCGCCGCCTGCTCGATATATGTGTTCTGATCCATCAGTCATTGCCTTCTTTCGTGTAATTCAGCAGACCGCCTGCCCGGAGCATTGCCGCCTGCCGCTTGGTGAAGCTGCCGCAGACGGGGATTTCACGGTTTCCAGCGTGAAGCGTCATGGTGCCGCTGTCCAGGCCGGCGTCGATGCCGGTGAGGGTCAGGGTCTCACCTTGAGTCAAGGCGTCATAGTCATCGGGGTCGGCAAAGGTCAGGGGCAGGATCCCGGCGTTGATGAGGTTGGCGGCGTGGATGCGGGCGAAGCTCTTAGCGATGACCGCCCGGACGCCTAAGTACAAAGGCACCAGCGCCGCGTGCTCCCTTGAGGAGCCTTGTCCATAGTTGCTGCCGCCTACTAAAATGGTTTCCCCGGCTGCCTTGGCGTTTTTGGCGAACTCCTTGTCGCACACGGCGAAACAGAACTCCGACAGCTTGGGGATGTTGGAGCGGTAGGGCAGGATCTTAGAGCCTGCGGGCATGATGTGGTCGGTGGTGATGTTATCCCCTACCTTCAGGGTCAGCTTGGCGGTGATGGTGTCGCCCACCGGCTTGCCCTGGGGGAATTCCTTGATGTTGGGACCGCGGAGCACGTCCAGATGGGCTGCCTCCTCCGGGGAGGCGGGGGCCAGCACGGCGCTGTCGTCAATGAGGAAGTGGTCCGGCATCTCCACATGGAGGGCCTCCATCCCCAGGTCCCGGGGATCGGTGATCTCGCCGGTGAGGGCGGCGGCCACGGCGGTCTCCGGGGACACCAGATACACCTTGGCATCCGCCGTGCCGCTGCGGCCCTCGAAGTTGCGGTTGAAGGTCCGCAGGCTCACACCGCCGGAGTTGGGGGAGAAGCCCATACCGATACAGGGGCCGCAGGCACATTCCAGCAGCCGCGCACCGGAGACCAGAATATCCGACAGCGCGCCGCAGTTGGCCAGCATGGTCAGGACCTGCCGGGAGCCGGGGGACACGGACATACTGACAGAGGGCGCCACGGTCCTGCCTTTCAGCATGGCGGCGGTTTTCAGCAGATCGTACAGGGAGGAATTGGTGCAGGAGCCGACGCAGACCTGATCCACCTTGACGCCCTTCAGACTGCGGACGGGCACCACCTTATCCGGCATGTGGGGGCAGGCGATCAGCGGCTCCAGCGTGTCCAGATCAATGTGAATGACCCGGTCATAGGCCGCATCGGGATCAGCGGAAAGGGGTGTGAAGTCGGCTTCCCGCCCCTGTGCCTTCAAAAAGGCGCGGGTCACTTCATCGGAGGGGAAGATGGAGGTGGTAGCTCCCAGTTCCGTACCCATATTGGTGATGGTGGCCCGCTCCGGAACGGACAGTCCGGCGATGCCGGGACCACCCCATTCCATCACATGCCCCACGCCGCCCTTGACGGAGAGGAGCCGCAGGACCTCCAAGCTGATGTCCTTGGCGGTGACGAAGGGACGCAGCGCACCGGTCAGCTCGACCTTGATGACCCTGGGCATGGTAATGTAGTAGGCTCCGCCGCCCATGGCCACAGCTACGTCCATGCCCCCCGCGCCGAAGGCCAGCATCCCGATGCCGCCGCCGGTGGGGGTGTGACTGTCGGAGCCGATGAGGGTCTGCCCCGGTACGCCGAAGCGTTCCAGATGCACCTGATGGCAGATGCCGTTGCCGGGGCGGGAGAACCAGATGCCGTGCTTGGCGGCAACGGATTGGATGTACCGGTGATCGTCGGCGTTTTCAAAGCCGGATTGGAGGGTGTTGTGGTCGATATAGGCCACGGATCGCTTTGTTTTGACCCGGTCAATGCCCATAGACTCAAATTCCAGATAGGCCATGGTGCCGGTGGCATCCTGCGTCAGGGTCTGGTCAATGCGCAGGGCCACCTCAGCCCCCGGCTCCATGCTGCCGCTGACCAGATGAGCGGCGATCAGCTTTTCTGTCAATGTCTTTCCCATGGTTCAGCCCTCCTTTTGGATGATGTCTGCCAGATTGGCCCGGGCGTTTTCCACATGGCGCAGGGACGCCTCCGCAGCCCGGTCCCCATCGTGGGCGGCAAGGGCCTCGTAGATGGCGGTGTGCTCCTCTAAGGCGTGGACCGCTCGGCTGTGGTGGGTGACGGAGGCCTTGCGGTACTTGATGATCTTCTTATGGAGGGAGATCAGCGTATCCGCATAGGGACGGCTGCCGCAGCTGTTGTAAAGCAATTCATGGAACCGGGAGTCCAGGTTTTTGATCTGATCGGAATTTTCGCCCGGCTCCTTTTCGCTTTCAATGTAGAAGCGCTGCAGGTCCAGGACCTCCTTCATTTCACTCAGTACATCGTCAGTGATGCTGGCGGCGGCCCGCTTTGCGGCCAGCCCCTCCAGCTGAAGGCGGATCTCGTAGATATCCAGCATATCCTGCCGGGAGATGCCGATGACCACCAGACCGTGTCCGGAGTCCTCCAAAATGCGCTCCTGTTCCAACCGCCGGATGGCCTCCCGGATGGGGGTGCGGCTGACGCCCAGCTCGCCGGACAGCCGCAGCTCGCTCAGAATCTCGCCCTGAGGGTATTTACCGGACAGAATATCCCGTTCCAGCTTTTCGAAAACCTGATCGGCGATGGAAATGGGCTTGTGATCTCTCATCATGGTGGGTTCCTCCTCAATGGCGGGGCTTCAGCACGCCGCCGGACAGTTCTGCGATTTTTTCTTCCAGTTCTTCATTGGAAAGGGCGGTGGTGCGGCCTCCGGCATACTGTTCGTCCACCCAGACTTTCAGCTTTTCCACCAGTGCGTCATGCTTGCTGAGCTGGTGGTCGCTGCGGAGCCGGTAGTTCTGGTTGATCCAGTAGGCGATGCCTGCCAGCCCGGATGTTTTGCTGATGGCTACGGCGGCGGGCCGGTCCAGCAGCTTTTCCGTATTGAAAATGTTGTAGATCTCCTCGTCCTTCAAAAGCCCGTCAGCGTGGATGCCTGCACGGGTGACGTTGAAGTTCCGACCCACAAAGGGCGTCATGGGGGGGATGTGATAGCCGATCTCGTGCTCGAAGTAGTCGGCGATCTCGGTGATGGCGGTGGGGTCCATACCGTCCAGAGAGCCACGGAGGGAGGCATATTCAAACACCATGGCCTCCAACGGCACATTGCCGGTGCGCTCACCGATGCCCAGCATGGAGCAGTTCACGCCGCTGGCGCCGTACAGCCAGGCGGTGGCGGCGTTGGCAACGGCCTTGTAGAAGTCATTGTGGCCGTGCCATTCCAGATACTCGCTCTCTACGCCGGAATAGTGCTGCAGGCCGTAGACAATGCCGGGAACGCTGCGGGGCAGGGCCACCTCCGTGTAGGGGACACCGTAGCCCATGGTGTCGCAGGCCCGGATGCGGACGGGGATCTTGGCCTGATGGGAAAGCTCCATCAGCTCATTGACAAAGGGCACCACAAAGCCGTAAAAGTCCGCCCGGGTGATGTCCTCCAGATGGCACCGGGGCATGACCCCGGCATCAAAGGCATCCTTCACCGTGGCCAGATAGTAGTCCAACGCCTGCCGGCGGGTCATCTGCATTTTCTTAAAGATATGATAGTCGCTGCAGGACACCAGAATACCGGTCTCCTTGATGCCAAGGTCCTTCACCATCCGGAAGTCCTCCCGGGTAGCCCGGATCCAGGTGGTGATCTCCGGGAACCGCAGTCCCAAAGCCTGACAGCGTTCGATGGCCTCCCGGTCCCGCTTGCTGTAAATGAAAAACTCCGTCTGGCGGATCAGGCCGTAAGGCCCGCCCAGCTTGCTGAGGAGCTTGAACAGGTGCTCGATCTGCTCCGGGGTGTAGGGATTCATGGACTGCTGACCGTCCCGGAAGGAGGTGTCTGTGATCCAGATATCGGCAGGCATGGATGTAGGCACCCGCCGGTGGTTGAAGGCCACCTTGGGGACCTCGTCATAGTTATATACGTCCCGGTACAGCACCGGGTCCTTCACATCCTGAAGGGAATAACGGTAGTCATTTTCCTCCAGCAGATTGGTTTTGGCGGATAATTCAAGCATGGCGGGCTCCTTTCCAGCGATACGCTTGCTGTATACTTGTATACATATATACACCCGTGGCGAAAACTTGTCTACCCCTCCGAATAAACTTCGTGCAGGATCACAAATGGGTCCCTTCATGGCGGTCATTGAAAAGACAGATGTCCTCGATGTGCGGAGTTTTTGCGAAATGCACTGCATTTTCGCCAGAATTTCTGTGCAGTCCGCGCAGAGCGTGGAAAATTGACCGATTTCCCCCGTATCCGGAAAAATCCCTTGCAAACCGGGGCGAATAGTGCTATGATACCCTTTGTCAATAGGGGAGCTTGCGCAAGCAGGCTGAGAGTGGGATGTATCGCCCAGACCCGTAAACCTGATTTGGATAATGCCAACGTAGGGAGATACCGTCGCTGACACGCTCATGGAGCTCGTAATGCGGATATGTCTTTCAGGCATATCCGCGTTTTGTTTTCTATCTGGCCCTTTGTGCCGGACAGACAAGAGCGGTGCCCGCCGGAATTTCAAAAGATGCAGAGGTGTTCAATATGAAATGTGATCCCAAAGATCTGCTGCTGTATGCCGTCACCGACCGGCACTGGCTGAACGGACGGACGCTGGTGGACGTGGTCAAGGAGAGTCTGGATGGCGGCGTCACCATGATCCAGCTCCGGGAAAAGTCTCTGGATGAGGGCAAATTTCTGGAAGAAGCCAAGGAACTGCAAGCCCTGTGCCGGGAGCGGCATGTTCCCTTTATCGTCAATGACAACGTGGACATCGCCAAGGCCATGGACGCCGACGGCGTTCATGTGGGGCAGGATGACATGGCGGCGCTGGATGCCCGGGCCAAGCTGGGACCGGACAAGCTCATCGGCGTCTCCGCCCACACGGTGGAGGAAGCCCTGCTGGCAGAGAAGCAGGGGGCGGATTATCTGGGCGTGGGAGCCGTGTTCCCCACCAGCTCCAAGAGCGATGTGGGGGAGATGTCCTACGAGACCCTGAAGGCTATCTGCAAGGCCGTGTCCATTCCTGTGGTGGCCATCGGCGGCATTTCCGGCGAGAACGTAGGCAAGCTGGCAGGCAGCGGCATCTGCGGCGTGGCGGTCATCAGTGCTATCTACGCTGCCAAGGACGTCAAAGCCGCCGCCGCTGATTTGAAAGCCACCGTGAAAGAAATGCTGCGGGCATGATCCGGGGGACCATTTTCGACTTAGATGGCGTCCTGCTGGACTCTATGGGTATCTGGGAAGATCTGGGCGCCCGGTATCTCCGGCGGCTGCACATCACCCCGGAGCCAGGACTGAATGAGGTCCTCTTTCCTATGAGCATGGAGCAGGGGGCTGCCTATCTGAAAGCGCATTACCCGCTTCAACAGAGCGAGGCGGAAATCTGCGGCGGCATTGCCCGGATGCTGAAGGACTACTATGCTCAGGAGGTCCCTGCCAAGCCCGGCGCGGCAGCGCTGCTGGCATTTCTGGCGGAACGGGGCGTTTTCATGGCGGCGGCTACCTCCAGCCCGCGGGCGCACGTGACCGCCGCGTTGGATCGGCTGGGCCTGCTGCCCTACCTGAAAACAGTTTTCACCACCGGCGAGGTGGGCGCCAGCAAGCATGAGCCAACGATCTACCATCTGGCGGCGGAAAGTTTGGGGACGGCCCCGGCGGAAACGCTGGTATTCGAGGATTCCCTATACGCTCTGAAAACCGCCAAGGCGGCGGGCTACCGTACCGTAGGCGTATTGGACGCCCACGGGGAAACGGATCAGGCGGGACTGAACCGGGCGGCGGAGGTCTATCTCACGTCCCTGACGGAGTTTCCCGGCCATTGGGTACATCTCAACAAGTAAATTCGGAACGCTCAGGGCCTTGCCCTGTGTTCAGGCGGTACATTGGGGGCACCACCTTGTATCGCTTTATAAAACTGTGCTGTAAAAGAGAAAGGAAGTATTCACATGAAAACAGCATTGACCATTGCTGGAAGCGATTCCAGCGGAGGCGCCGGTATTCAGGCGGATATGAAGACCATGACGGCCAACGGCGTTTACGCCATGAGCGCCGTCACGGCCCTGACCGCCCAGAACACCACCGGCGTCACAGACATTCTGGAGTCCACTCCTCATTTCCTGAGTGAGCAGCTGGACGCTATTTTTACCGATATTTTCCCCGACGCGGTGAAGATCGGCATGGTTTCCTCCGCCGACCTCATCGTGGTCATCGCGGAAAAACTGAAGCAGTACAAAGCGAAGAACATCGTGGTGGACCCCGTGATGGTGGCCACCTCCGGGGCAAAGCTGCTGCGGGATGATGCGGTGGAGGCCCTGTGCCGGGAGCTGCTGCCGCTGGCGGCGGTCCTGACCCCCAACATCCCCGAGGCGGAGATCCTCTCCGGCATGACCATCACCGATGCTACCGGCATGGAGGCTGCCGCCAAGTACATCAGCGAGAAATACGGCTGCGCCGTGCTGTGCAAGGGCGGCCATAAGGTCAACGATGCCGACGATCTCCTGTGGCGGAACGGCTTCGGCAAGTGGTTCCACGGCAAGCGGATCGACAATCCCAACACCCACGGCACCGGCTGCACCCTCTCCAGCGCCATTGCCTCCAATCTGGCCAAGGGCTATGATCTGGACGAGTCCGTGGAGCGGGCCAAGGAATACATCTCCGGCGCATTGGCGGCCATGCTGGATCTGGGCCACGGCTCCGGCCCCATGAACCACATGTTTGCCCTGAAGGGAGCTTTTACGGAATGATCACCTCTACGGTTGCGATCTTATTCGCCGTGGGCTATCTGCTGGCAACGATCTGGCTGTGCCGGGGCTTCCGACTGACGGTCCGGGACCTGTGCCTGGGCGGTATCGTCTGCGCCATGACGCTGGTGCTGGCCACGATCCGCATTCCCCTGCCCACCGGCTCCAACATCACCTGCGGCTCCTGGATCCCTCTGATGTTGCTGGCCCTGCTGTATGACTATCGGCTGTCCATGCTGAGCGGCTGGGTGTGCGGTATTCTGGCAATGATCCTGATCCCCGGCTGGCAGGCGGTCCACTGGGCGCAGATCTTTGTGCAGCAGTTGGTCTGCTTCTCCTGCTTGGGCTATGCCGGTGTGTTCGGCAGCGACAAGCGCTGGAAGGCCATCTGCGGCATGGCGCTGGCGGTGGCGATCCGCTGCTTCGGTCATGTGATCAGCGGTGTGATCTTCTATTCCCAGAACGCATGGGACGGCTGGGGCGCCTGGGGTTACAGTCTGGCCTTTAACCTGTCCTCCCGGCTTCCAGAGGGAATCTTGAGCATTCTGATCGTATCGGTGCTGCCGCTGACGCTTATGCGGCGGGCCATTGCCAGAAGGGAGGCAAAATGATGGGTACTGTTGATCGGCTTCTGAAAGCCACCGAGGATATCTGGGCCAGCTACCACGAAAAGCCCTTTGTGCAGGGATTGAAGTACGGCACGCTGGATCAGAAGAAATTCCGCAGCTATATCATTCAGGATTACTGGTATCTCATGGACTATACCAAGGTTTTTGCCATCGGCGTAGCCAAGAGCAAGAGCGTGGAGGTCATGAAACTCTTTGCCAAGTACATCCAGGCGATCCTGGACGGCGAGGTCAACGTTCACAACGGCTATATGGCCGATTTTGGGATCACCCAGGAGGAACTGGACCACACGCCTATCCAGCAGGATAACCGCTCTTACACCTCCTATATGCTCAGCGTTGCCTACCGGGGCGGTGAGGCGGAAATTCTGACGGCTATCTTCTCCTGCGCTTACAGCTATGAGGTCATCGCCCGCAAGATCGTGGAGGAGTGCCCCTCCGCTCCCGAGCACCCCATGTACGGGCGTTGGGTACGGGGCTACATCACTCCCCGCTACACAGGCAACAACGTGATCCTGAAGGATATGCTGGAGCGGCTGACCAAGGACTATACCGAGGAGCAGCTCCGCTATCTGGAGGAGATCTTTACGGCGTGTTCCCGCTATGAGGCATCCTTCTGGGATATGGCGGACCGCTTCGGAACGGAAGGCGGGGTGCAGGCATGAAAAAGACGTCCACCTTCCAAAACGGACTGATCTGGTTCGGCGCAGGTGTTTCTCTGGCGGAGATCCTCACCGGCACCGCCTTTGCGCCTTTGGGTATGGCCAAGGGTCTGGCGGCGATCGTCATCGGTCACATCATTGGCTGCGCCATGATGCTTCTGGCGGGCCTCATCGGCGGCCGCACCGGCCGCAGCGCCATGGAGACCGTGAAAATGAGCTTTGGACAGAAGGGCGGCTTGCTGTTCGCCTTCCTGAACGTGCTTCAGCTGGTAGGCTGGACTGCCATCATGATCTATGACGGGGCCTTGGCTATCGGAGGTATTTTCAATCTTGGACATTGGGTCTGGTGTCTGGTCATCGGTGTCCTCATCATCCTGTGGATCGCTGTGGGTATTACAGATCTGGGCTGGATCAACAAGCTTACCATGGCGGCCCTGTTTCTTTTGACCTTAGTGCTGTGCAAGGTGATCTTCTTCTCCGGCAGCGCTATGGCGGCCTCCGGCGAGGCCATGACCTTCGGCGCGGCGGTGGAGCTGGCGGTGGCCATGCCTCTGAGCTGGCTGCCCCTCATCAGCGACTACACCCGCGAGGCGGAAAAGCCTGTGCAGGCCACCTGGGTCAGCGTGGTGGTGTATGGCCTGGTGTCCTGCTGGATGTATGTCATCGGCATGGGCGCGGCGATCTTTACCGGGGAGTATGACATTGCCGTTATCATGGTGAAGGCCGGTCTCGGCATTGCCGCGCTGGTGATCCTGGTGTTCTCCACCGTCACCACCACCTTCCTGGATGCCTGGTCCGCCGGTATTTCCGCCGAGTCCCTCTCCAAGAAGCTGAACGGGAAAAAGACCGCCATTGCGGTGACGGTCATCGGCGCTGCGGGGGCCATTCTGTTCCCCATGGATGATATCACCGGCTTCCTGTATCTGATCGGCTCTGTGTTTGCACCCATGATCGCGGTGCAGATCGCGGATCATTTCCTTCTCAAGCGGGATCGCTTTGCTGTGGCGGCGGACAGCCGGAATCTGGTGATCTGGCTGGTGGGCTTCATCGCCTACCGCTGGCTCATGGGCGTGGACACCCCGGTGGGCTACACTCTGCCGGATATGGTCCTGACCGTTCTCCTGTGCGTCCTTGCGGAAAAGCTGTGCGCCGGCATGAAGAACGGCTGATCGGCTGACCGAACAATAAATGACCGGCGGATACGTGTATGCGTATCCGCCGGTTTTGCTGTGTGTGATTTGTAGGTTTTTCCCTTGCCCTCCGGCCGGTTCCGTGGTACACTTTCTTCCTGTACGAGCATTGACCGAAGGGAAAGGATAACCATGAATCAAAAAGAACTCAACGAGATCCGTCGGCGCTTCAAGCTGGATAAAAACAGCATTTCCAAGATTTTTGGCTGCTATGTCAACAGCAATAAGGAGATCATTTCCTGGATCGACGCCTCTATGGGCCTCATGCAGCAGGAGGAGCAGGAAATGTATCTGGGCCTCCTGAAAAAGGCCCTCTCCGGGGCCTTGGGCAAAAATCTGGTGGATATCACGTTTTCCACGGCGCAGGTAGCGGACAGTGACGAGCATCGCCTGCTGCAGACCATGCGGCAGACAGAACTGAAGGACCCTGCCTCCCGGGAGAATTTCTGCCGTCGGCTGATCGACGCGCTGAACATGGGAGAGACCAACTACCTGATCCTGCTGGCTGCGGACACCTACGATGTGCCCCACAAGAGCCGGGACGATGAATTTCAGGCGGACGCGGGGGACACGGTGTATCGCTACTTTGTCTGCGCCGTCTGCCCGGTAAAGGCCCCTACTCTGGAGCTGCGGTACGATCATGACCTGAACGAATTCCATCCCGGCTCCACCGGCCATATCGCGCTGGCCCCGGAGCTTGGCTTCCTGTACCCCGCCTTTGACAGCCGCGCCGCCAACATCTATGACCTGCTGTTCTACGCCAAGAACCCGGCGGAGCTGCATCAGGAGGTCATTGACGCGCTGTTCCGGGTGGAGCCGCCCATGTCTGCGGCAGAACAGAAAAACGTTTTTGATACGGCGCTGACGGAGGCGCTGGATGAGGCTTGCAGCTATGACGTGGTGCAGTCCGTCCATGAGCAGATCCGGGCAAAGATCGAGGACCACAAGGAAAGCCACGATCCGGAGCCGCTGGAGCTGACGGTTTCCGACGTGGGCTGCATACTGGCCAACAGCGGCGTGGACACCGAAAAGGTGGAAGCGTTCAAAGCAAACTGCGAAAAGCAGTACGGCGAAAACGCCGCACTGAATCCGGTGAATATCATCGAGAGCCGCAAGTTTCAGGTCACCACCCCAGAGGTGAAGATCTCCATCGCCCCGGAAAACAGCTATCTCATCGAGACCCGGATCATCGACGGCCGCAAGTATCTCCTGATCCCCGCCGATGACGGCGTGGAGGTCAACGGCATCGGCGTGAACATCGCCGCCGACCAGCCGCAGGAATAAGCGCAGAGCCTTTCCTACATGATAAAAGCCCCGCCGGATTCCTTTTGGAATCCGGCGGGGCTGTATTTATTCGGAACATATTACGGGCGGAAGGGAACTCAGCCCTCCTCCGCGATCTTGCGGCCCATGAGGACACCCATGACGGAGGCCATCATCAAGCCACGGGTCCAGCCGGAGCTGTCGCCCAGACAGTGAAGGCCCTGAAGGCTGGTGTTGAAATCCGTGTCCATCTTCACCCGGTTGGAGTAGAACTTCAGCTCGGGGGAATACAGCAGGGTCTCGTAGGCGGCGAAGCCGGGCACCACATAATCCATGGCCTGAATGAAGTTGATGATGTTGGTCATGGCCCGGTAGGGCATGGCGGCGGTGATGTCGCCGGCCACGGCGTCCGGCAGAGTGGGGCGGATGTTGGACTGGGCCAGCTCCTTCTGCCAGGTGCGTTTGCCGTCCAGAATGTCACCGAAGCGCTGCACCAGGATCTGGCCGTTGGCCAGCATGTTGGTCAGCTCGCCCACCTTCTGGGCGTAGGCAATGGGCTGGTTGAAGGGCACGGAGAAGTTGTGGGAGCAGAGAATGGACAGGTTGGTGTTGTCGCTCTTCTTCTCCTTGTAGGAGTGGCCGTTGACCACCGCCAGGTTGTTGTCGTAGTTTTCCTGACTGACAAAGCCGCCGGGGTTTTGGCAGAAGGTACGGACCTTGTTCTTGAAGGGCCGGGGATAGCCTACCAGCTTGGACTCGTACAGGACCCGGTTTACGGTCTCCATGACCTCATTGCGGACCTCCACACGAACACCGATATCCACAGTGCCGGGGGCGTGAGCGATGTTGTGCTCCGCGCAGAGCTTTTCCAGCCAGTCGGCACCCCGGCGGCCGGTAGCGACCACGGTGTGCTTGGCGTAGATCTCCATGTCCACCTTGCCGTTGGACACGGAAACGCCCTTGCAGACGTCATTTTCCAGAATCAAGTTGCTGCACTCGTAGCCAAAGTACATCTCTACGCCGTGCTCCTGTAAATACTTCTCGATGGCGTAGTAGATACCCTGAGCCTTTTCCGTGCCCATGTGGCGGATGGGGCAGTCCACCAGCTTTAAGCCTGCCTGAATGGCGTGCTTGCGGATCTCCTTGCGCTCCTCGTCATTACCGAGACCCTCAATGTGCGCGTCCGCACCGAAATCCAGATAGATCTGGTCAGCGTAGTTGATGGTCTCCTGCGCCAGCTCCGGGGTGATGAGGGTGGGCAGATCGCCGCCCACTTCATAGCTGAGGGACAGCTTGCCGTCGGAAAAAGCGCCGGCACCGGAGAAGCCGGTGGTGATGTGGCAGTAGGGCTTGCAGTTGACACACTTCTTCGTCTTGTCCTTGGGGCAGTGGCGGTTTTCTACCGCCTGGCCCTTTTCTACCATGATGATTTTCTGCTTGCTGCCCTTCTTGACCATTTCCAGGGCGGTGAAGATGCCGGCAGGGCCGGCGCCGATGATCACAACATCTGCGTTCATAATATCTCCTATCTCTTTATTTGGCTGACAATTCTACCTGATGGCGTACCAGAGTCATAGGCGGCACCGGATGGGGTAGCCTGAGCTTCAGCAGCATCTGGGGATTTCGGGGTTCTTCAATCACGGTTCCGGTCTCATCCCGCATTTCCGGGACCGTCATGGAAAAGGGCCGCAGGTCCGGCCCTACCAGCTCCACCGTGTCACCGGTGCGGAATTTGTTCCGCAGGGAAATGACGGCGTTGCCGTCGGGGTCGCATTCCGTGACCAGCGCCACCACCTGCCATTCCCGGATGTAGCGGGAATTTTCGTAGTACTGGCCGGGGTAGCCGTAGTAAAAGCCGGTGGCGTAGGGCCGGTGGCTGACGTGCTCCACCTCATCCCGCCACACCGGGTCAATGGGGCGGCCCGCGGCGGCGTCATCCAGACAGTGCCGGTAAGCGCCGGTGACGATAGCGGCATAATAGGCGGATTTGGCCCGGCCCTCGATCTTCAGACTGGACAGCCCCACATCCAGCAGGTCATCCAGATGGTCGATCATGCACATATCACGGGAATTCAGAATATAGCTGCCCTTTTCGTCCTCCTCAATGGGGAAATATTCGCCGGGGCGTTTTTCCTCCATCAGGGCGTAATGATAGCGGCAGGGCTGGGCGCAGGCACCGCGGCTGGCATCCCGGCCCGTCATATAATTGCTCAGCAGACACCGCCCGGAATAGCTGACGCACATGGCCCCGTGAACAAAGGCCTCGATCTCCAGCTCTGCCGGGGTGTTCTCCCGGATGGCCCGAATTTCTTCAAGGCTCAGCTCCCGGGCTAAAATCACCCGGGAAGCGCCCAGATCATACCAGGCGTTGGCAGTGACATAGTTGGAAATGCTGGCCTGAGTGGAGATGTGGCGCTGGCAGTTGGGGGCATATTTCCCCGCCAGCGTAAAGGCACCCAGGTCCGCCACGATCACCGCATCCACACCGGCGTCATTCAGCCGTTCCAGATGCGCCGGCAGGCGGACGATCTCATCCCCCCGGGGCATGGTGTTGATGGTGCAGTGGACCCGTACATTGTGCGCATGGGCATAGGCTACCGCCGCCTTCAGCTCATCCGGGTCAAAGTTTCCGGCGAAGGCCCGCATACCGAAGTCGGTGCCCGCCAGATATACGGCGTCCGCGCCGTAGAGCACGGCCATTTTCAGCCGTTCCATATCTCCTGCCGGAGCCAGCAGCTCCGGCAGCTTTCTCTGTTTATCCACCATAGGAGCTGCTCCCTACAAAGGCATTGTGCTCAGACAGGGTCTTGGAGAAGTGATGCTTCCCGTCGGTGCCCAATGCGTAGTAATAATAATCCGTGTCATTGGGATCCATAGCCGCTTTCAGAGCCGCGCTGCCGGGGTTGGCAATGGCCGTAGGCGGCAGTCCCTTATGGAGATACAGGTTGTAGGGGGTATCGACCGCCTTGTCCGCGTTGGTGATGGCGCCGGTGTGATCCGGCAGACCATAGAGCAGGGAAGCGTCGATCTGCAGCAGCCCTGCGGTCTCGCCGGGCTTTTGCAGGCGGTTATAGATGACGGAGGCGATATCCCGCTGATCCGTACCGTCCGTCTCCTTTTCAATGAGGGAGGCGATGATGACCACGTCCTTCATGCTGTAACCCATGGATTTGGCCTTGGAGGAGGCGAACGCATCCTCGTCGATATGGTCGGCAAAGGCATCGATCAGCTTACCCAGAGCGTTCTTGGCGTTGTGATTCTTGTAGAACTCATAGGTGTCCGGGAACAGGTAGCCCTCCAGACGGCTGGGGTCTTCGGAATTGTTGTTGATGAAGCTGTAATCATACGTGGCGGTCCTGGCGGCCTCCAGCAGATTTTCTTCCGTATTGACGCCCTTTTCCGCCAACAGACGGATGGTCTGCCGCACGGTATAGCCCTCGGGGATGGTGACGGTGACAGTCTCCGCCGTCAGGTTGCCGGAGGAGTTGTGCATTCCCAGGATCAGCGCCCGGTAATCCATCTCCGTATTCAGCGTATAGGTACCGATGCCGATCTTTTTATCGGCATGGGAGATCCCGGCGTAGAGCTTGAAAAACCACTTGTACTTGATGAGCCCCGCATCCTGGAGTTTATTCGCCACGGTGGATACGCTGTCCTCTGCCGTCACCTCCACCGAGGTCTCCCGCAGAGCACCCCGGTTGAAGGCACAGAAATCCGAGCCCAGCATCCAGCCCATACCCGCCAGAATGGCGGAAGCCAGCAGGACAAAGATCAGGTAACCGACCAGCACCGCCAGCGGATTCTGTCTCCGTCTGCGGGGACGGCTTTTGCTGTGGTGGGCAGACGCCGCTTCACGCCGCGCCCCCTGCGCCTGCCGGACCTCCTGTGCGTCCCAGCTGGCAGTATCATCTCTTCTGAATTCAGACATTGGTTCCTCCTTGCTTTCCCGGTCCCCGGCAGGGAAGGGGAATACAATTTCCGGATTTTTGTCCGGTCCAAGCCCGGTTTCCGGTGACAGCGGCATAAGATAGCCTATCAAACAGAAAGCGGGGTAGTGGTATGTGCTGCAACAACAATGACAGCTCCTGGCTCTGGATCATTCTCGTTCTGATCGTGGTACTGGTATGCTGCGGCAGCGGGTGCAGCTGTGGAAACGGCTGTGTCCACAACGGCTGCGATTGCTGCTGAACCGGCGGGGACGCACCGCGTCCCGCTGGGGGGACAGGCATTACAGCAGCGACTTGACAGTCTTGTACACCTCGTTGTGGATGTCCTCCACGGTTCGGGGAGCATCGCCCTTGGCACAGTGGATCACGGTCCAGCCGCAGTCCTTCACGATTTCACGGGCGGCCTCCCGGCAGCTTTTCAGATAAGCCTCGTCCTGCTCGTGAATGTCGGCATGGGTGCCGGTGGCGGCCTCCCGGCTGCGCATCATCTGCTCCGTGATCTCCGTGGGCATATCCAGATAGAGCACCAGATCCGGCTTCGGCAGGCCCAGCTTGCCGTATTCCAGCTCAAAGAGCCAGTTCAAAAAGACCGTCCGTTCCTCCGGTGGCAGCTTGGACGCCTGATGGACGGCGTTGGACGTGGTGTAGCGGTCCGCGATCACCAGCCCACCGGCTTTGTAGAAAGCCCCCCAGTCCTGCTTGTAGGAGGCATAGCGATCCATGGAAAACATCAGCGACGCTGCGTAGGCGTTCACATCGCCGGGGCGCCTGCCTAAATTGCCATCCAGATACTCCTGCACCATGGCGGCGGAGGGCTTGCCGTACCGGGGAAAAGTGATGTTTTTATAGGGGATGCTTTCTCGCTGTAAATGCTCGCACAGCAGCCGGGACTGGGTGGCTTTGCCAGAACCGTCGGTCCCTTCGAATACGATCAAACGTCCGTTCATTTCCGTTTTCCCTTCTCCTGCCGCACATGGACCAGAAACAGCGGCAGCTTCATCATCCGGCCGATGCGCTTCGGCTCCTTACACAGGCGGTAAAACCATTCCAGACCGTGATCGGACCAGAATTTCGGCGCACGCTCCACGGTGCCCGCGAATACGTCCAGACTTCCGCCGAGGCCGCACAGCAAATGGGCGCCGGTGGCGGGGCCGTTCCGCGCCATCCACAGCTCCTGCTTGGGGGCTCCCAGACAGACGAACACGCAGTCCGCGCCGCTTTCCCGGATGGCTTCCACCACAGGGGCGTCCTCCTTGAAGTAGCCATCATGAGTTCCGGCGATCTTCAATCCGGGGTACTGCTTTTGCAGCCGTTCCGCCGCCAGGTCCGCCACGCCGGGCTTGGCGCCCAGCAGATAGAGGGATCTCCCGCGCTCGGCCATCTTTTCCATCAGCCCCGCAGCAAATTCGATGCCGGGGGTCTTTTCTTTCAGGGGCGTTCCCAGCATGGCCGCTCCCTTTACCACGCCGATGCCGTCCGGCAGTACCAGATCCGCACCGTTGACGGCCTGCATGGCCGCCGGATTTTCCCGGCAGACCTCCACGATCTCCGGATTCGGGGTCACTACATAGTGGCACCCCGGTTCCTCCAGCAGTGCCGCTCCGCGGGACACGGCTTCCGTCATGGTCAGATTATCAAAACCAACGCCTAATACGTCGATCCGCATATTTTTCACCTCAGTTATGGATTCCATACTCATACAGACTAAAGTATAGCACATACCTTTGCGAATGTCCACGAAAAAAGCGGAGCCAACAGGCTCCGCTTCCGAAAAAACACGCAGGGCTTATGCTTTTTTTCTGTCCGGCAGCTGTGCCAGCACCACCGCTGCCAGCATCAGGGCGCAGCCGAAATATTCCCGCCCGCTGAGGCGGTCTCCCAAAATCGCCGCACCGGAAATGGTGGCGAACACGGATTCCAGACTCAGCAGCAGAGAGATCACCGTGGGGTTGGAGCCTTTCTGAGCCAGAATTTGCAGCGTATAGCCCACGCCGCTGGAAAGGAGACCCGCATACAGGATAGCTCCCGCCGCCATGGTCAGTCCCGTCCAGGTGGGATGCTCGAAAAGCAGGGAGCCGATCAGGGAAAACGCCGTGACAAAGAAGAACTGACAGCAGGACAGCTCCACGCCGTCTACCACGGTGACAAAGTGATCCACCAGAAGGATCTGTGCTGTAAACACAAAGGCGCACAGCATCACGCAGAGGTCGCCGGGGGCGATGGTAAAGCTCTCCGTGATGCACAGGCAGTACAGTCCCGTCACCGCCAGCAGCACACTGACCCACACCGCCTTGGGTACTCGCTTCTTCAGGAAAATGCCGAAAATGGGCACCAGCACGATGTAAAGGGCGGTGATGAAGCCCGCCTTGCCGGGGGAGGTGGTGTCCAGACCCTTTTGCTGAAGGAAGGAGGCCAGGCCCAGCGTCAGGCCGCACCAGAAGCCGCCCAGCAGAAGATCCTTCCGGGAGCGGGTGACGGAGGCAGCCTGCCCCTTCCGGCGGCGGCCGGATCGCATGACGGCGCACAGCACCAGCAAAAACACAAAGGCGATCACCGACCGGGCGGCATTAAAGGCCAGCGGCGGGACATGTTCCGCGCCCACGCTCTGGGCTACAAAGGCGGTGCCCCAGATGAAAGCCGTCAGAACCGCATAGGCGGACGAACGCAGAGAACCCTGCTTCATATACTTGCTCCTCCCCACCGGATGTGGTATGATGATAAAAATTTCTCCCGCCGGTTTTGGACGGCAGGCAGCGTAGAATGACGCATCAGATCAGCCTTGCGCGAAAGTTGGCACAGAGACCGCGAATGTAGCGATTATAGTGGAAAACTGCCGCCGCCGCAAGAGGGGCTGGCCGACTTCTCCGAAGGCCGCAAAGGAAGTTCTGGAAACGCGGCTGTTTTTGTGGATTTTTACTGCTTTTCTGCGAAATTCTGCATATTTGATAAAGGAGGCTCTATGGCGAAGCTGACCCATGATTTCTTCAACGGCGACACCGTTGCCATCGCGCAGGCACTGTTGGGAAAGTATCTGGTGCGGAACCGGAACGGCGAGCTGCTGGCGGGCCGCATTACGGAAACGGAGGCCTACGTGGGCCGGTGCGACAAGGCCTGCCACGCCTATAACTACCGCCGTACGCCCCGGACGGAAACGCTGTTCATGGCTCCGGGCAATGCCTACATCTATTTCATCTACGGGATGTACCACTGTCTGAACTTCGTCACGGAGCCGGAGGGAGAACCTTCCGCCGTGCTGCTGCGGGGACTGGAACCGGCGGCGGGGGCAGAGACCATGAAGCACCTGCGGTTCGGGGATGCGCCCATGAACGCCTACCGGCGGAAAAACTTTCTCAACGGCCCCGGCAAGGTCTGTAAGGCGCTGGACCTCACCACGGCCCAGAATAAGCTGGATCTGGAGGGGGATGTTCTGTTTCTCTGCGATTCCATGGCGGATGTGGGGCTGACGGACCCGGTGACCGGACCAGAGCACATCTGCGCCGGCCCACGGATCGGCGTGGACTATGCGGAGGAGGCCAAGGACTTCCCGTGGCGATTCTGGCTGGAAAAGGAGAACTGATATGTATTTATTTGATATGGACGGCACCCTCATTGATTCCAACGATGTCTGGAAGGACGTGGACAGGGAATTTCTGGCCCGGAGGGGTCTGCCCTACACAAAAGCCTATTACGAGGGGGTGGCCCACACCATTTTCCCCTTGGCGGCTAAGTTCACCAAGGAGTTCTGCAATCTGCCCGACAGCGAGGAAGACATCATGGCGGAGTGGATGGAGCTGGCCAAGGACGCCTACGCCCATGTGACGGTGAAGCCCGGCGTCCGGGCGTTTTTAAAGCAGTGCAAGGCGGAGAACCGGCGGATGGCGTTGGTGACCTCCAGCGTGCCGGTGCACTGCCGCACCGCGATGGAAAAGCTGGATCTGATGAAGTACTTCGAATCCGTTACCTTTGCTCAGGAGTTGGGTATTGAGAAAAAGGACAAGCGCCTGTGGTTAGGGGTGGCGGAGCGGTACGGCGTGGAGCCGGAAACCTGTACCCTGTTTGACGACAGCCTTGCCGCCTGCAAGGGCGCCCGCAGCGCCAAAATGCGGGTGGTAGGGGTCTATGACAGCTTTTTCGCCGGGGACGAGAAGGAAATGCGCTCCTTCTGCGACGTGTATATCAAGAGCTTTGAGGAACTGCTCTGGAAGCCGGAGTACCGAAAGGACTGACGAATAAAAAGGAACATAGCAAACATAGTAAAAGTCAGACGTTGGTTTTCCAACGCCTGACTTTTTATGCGGTTCAGCTGCCTGAACGCCAGTGAGACACGATCTGCCATTCGTCCGTTCCCGGCGTCAGACGCAGGGTCAGGACTGCAATATTTCCGTTTTCAACAGATTTACGCAGATAAACGTAGTTTCCGACCTGTTCGCCGGATTCCGCTATAAAATAGAACATATTGAAATCTGAGGTATATGTATAGTAAGCGTCATATTCCTCCAGATAGCAGACGCCGGAGGTGTCCAGATCGCTCGTGGTGATGCCGCCCCAGCGGGTCAGCACCTCGTTGATGCTGGAAATCGTGTGCCGGTGAATGGGTACCGGCATATCCTCCATGCGCGCCACCCGCTTGAACGGCCAGTCATCCAGCTTTTTCAACGCCTCAAATTCCGCCTCGGTCGCCTGGCCGCTGTCCGGGAAATAGCGGATAAATTCCTCAAAATTCAGGTTCCTGACATTTTTATAATAGGAGGAAAAGAAGTAACTGAAGGGCTGGATGTGAAAGTCCACAATGTCACCGCTCTCATCCCGGACCGCAGGGTCCATAACGGCGTTGTAGGCGGCCAGCTCCTCTTGCGTCAGGGTGTGCCGGGGACTGTACTGCCCTGTCAGCGAGATCTCCACCACGGCCTGAAAGGTTTCCCAGCCATTGCCCCGGTCGGCCTCGTAGAATACTGGAACGAGGTACTGATATAGGCCCGAACCGAACAGCGACTGATGCTGCTCCACCGTGGCTGCCAGATGTACCTGCTCCCAGCCGTGAACGTTTCTGGCCCGGGCGCTGTCCAGAGAACAGAGCTGCGGCTCGCCGTTTTTCTGCTCCACCGTGTAGGAGACCGTAAGATCCGCGGCACGCCCGTCCACCTCCGCCCGGTAGGTGGAGGTCATCGTAGTCCGGGTGGACGCGCCGGCGGCGGGAAGGCTCTCCGTCGGCGTGAAGCTCTCCGCCATGAGGTACATCACCTGAGGCTCGATGAAGATGTAGGGATAGTCGCTGATGCCCAGATCCGTCCACAAAGTCCAGACCCGCCAGCAGCCGTTCCCATCGGCGGTGGGGTAAAAGTAGTACCGCTCGTTTATGCCGTCCTGCCGCCGTTTCCAGATCTGCTTGGTATCGTCCAGCGGCTCGAAGCCCTGCTTCCGGGAAGTAATATATTCGTCCTCCAAGGTCTGGGTGAACCGGTCTACCGTAAGGATGGAGCCGGTATCATAGCCGGAATACCATTCCCAGTGACCGTGACTGCGATGGGCCGTCACGTCCGCCATGATCCATGCGCTGCCGGGAATATAGAGGTAGCCGCCGTCCACATCGTAGCGGTGGACGGGATAATTACCGGGCTTGCCATCTTCCGTGTTGTAGTTGATCTGGTCGATCCAGTCCTCCACATACAGCGGCAGATCCAAATTTTGATCCGTCACATACCAGTCATAAATGGCCTCCTCTATGGTGTTGTGATAGCCGAAGAACTCGCCGCCGTCATTGATGGGGTCATCGCAGAGGATGTCGTAGCTGCCGTCATCGTGCCGCAGGGCCACTATTACATGACGATCATCTAACGAGAAGTATTCCTCGTTGTCATAATACTGTCCGCCTACCAGCGCCACCGAAGCCGTGTCCACATCCAGCTTTACCAGATAGTAATACTCCCATTCCTCCAACACGCCGTTGGGGTCCAGTCCGGCCACCTCGCCGCCCTTCGTCAGATATTCCAGCTTTCGATCCGTCACTGCGGCGGTATGGGGCTGGCCGCTGACAGTGCCGTCGGCGTTTTCTGCGTAATATCGCGCTTCCGTCTGGGACAGCATTACCTGCTGGACGTAGGCTTCCACGCTGGGCCACTGGCCGGTTTCCGTCCGGTCCGCCGGGGGATCTTCCGTTGGGATGCCGCTCCCCTTTGGATTGGCGGCGCAGAGGGCGATCAGTCCCACGCAGACCACGGCGCACACGGCGATGATCCACGGCTGGGGCCGTTTCCAGTTCAGCAGGTTCCGGATGCGTCCGCCGGTGTCGCCCTCGCCGAAGGCAAGGGGCATCCCCGCCACGATGCGGCGGCCGGTGGCAAGGCTCAGCAGGGAGGCGGAGTAGTCCGCCCGGATGTCCTCGCCCAGTTCCCTTACCACCGCCTCGTCGCAGCTCATCTCCATGTCCTTCCCCGCCAAAATGAACGCCGCCCACACCAGCGGGTTGAACCAGTGGACGCACAGGGCCAGAAATGACAGGAGCTTCACCACATGATCCCGGCGGCGGAGGTGATACTGCTCATGCCGCAGGATGTAGCCCCGCTCCGTTTCCGTCAGGGTGGAGGGCAGGTAGATCTTGGGCCGGAACAGGCCCATGACAAAGGGGGAGGGGATGTAGTCCGCCAGATAGATGTTGTCCTCCAATCGCAAGGCTCCCACCAGACGGCGGCGGAGCCGCAGCAGCGAGACCACGCTGTAAAGGAGCAGCAGGGCCATGCCGGTCAGCCACGTCAGGGTCAGGACCGCCACTGGGCCGCTAAGGGGTGAGACCGGGGCAGCATCAGGCTGGGTCACGCTGGGGGCGGTGCTGACGATGTTCTTACCGGGTTCCGCCGGGAACGGCTCCTGAGGTAAAGGCGTCACCGCGGGGGCCATATTGCGGACGATATCCGCCGGGACATACTCCACCACGCTGGTAACGGCACTTCGCTCCTGGGCCGGAGCGCCCAGCGCCCCCAGCAGGGATACGGCGGAGGTGACGGACACCGGACACAGCAGCCGGAACAGCACCACCGCCCACAGGGCATAGGAAAAGACCTTGGGGGCCCGCCGCAGCAGCAGGCGGACTGCCAGTACCGCCAGAATCACCACGCTGGCGGTGAGGCTCATATTACAGACGATGGGAAACAGCCGGTGCATTACAAACTCGCCCATACGCTACCTCCTGTTCTGATCGATCAGCTTTTGCAGCTCCGCAATTTCGTCCTCTGTCAACTTTTTTCGCCGGGTAAACGCCGTGATAAACGCGGGCAGGGACCCGGAAAAGCTTTCCTCCACGAATTGCTGGCTCTGGGCGGTGTCATAGTCCGCCCGGGACAGCCGGCTGGTGACGGTGCCGCCCTCGTTTTGGAAGATGCCCCGGTCACACAGCCGTTTCAGAACGGTGTAGGTGGTGGACTTTTTCCAACCAAGGGCCTCCTCCGCCAGCCGGACCAACTCCGTGGAGCCCACCGGTTCCCTGTCCCAGATAATCTCCGCGAACCGGGTCTCCACCGGCCCCATTTTCAAATCGCTCATAGGTTCACCTCCAAGGTTTACTACATGTAGACCTTCTACTTGCAGTCTACAATGTGTAAACCAAATTGTCAAGGGGGCTTTTAAGGAAAAAACGCCGGGAGAGCGGCATGAAAAAGGAAATCAGCGTGTCGAAAAAGCCTTTTCGTCCCGCTGAACAAGTTTTTGGAACTTTATAAAAGTTCTGAAAACTTAGGATTTCAATGGCGCAGGACACCCTTCTTGGGTTTCCCTCGAACACTCTTCCTTACCGTCGCAGAGAATTTGCCACTTTATCGACAGTCTCAAAAACAACATGTTCTCTTTCCCCACCAGCGCAATCAGCGAAAGACTGGAGAGGCATCGCATAGGCGACGCCTCTCCACTTAAACCTCAATATTTCCTACCTGGTCCCCTTTTTGTGATGGCTGCGCAACTAGGGGGGTGCTTAACCTGTGGTCAGCACATAGCAGGACTTGTCACGTAAATCTACTACTCGAAAAGCTATTTTTGATGACGTTTTCAGTAGTTATTTCAAAACGCTTTAAGGTTCGGCCATCAGAGCAATCTTTACATTGCCGGCGTTACAAGGAGGATATCCAAGCGCCTGCCATGCAGCAAAACTCAGTTCGATGCCAGAAGCCGAGCTAGGCATGCTGGTAACGACACGAACAACAATAGATTTAGTGCCGTAGGTCACCTTAACATATTTTCTATTGTACTTGTTGTAATCGGACGCAGACATAGCAGCGAGCAAATCCATAGGATGAAAGACCTCATTGTTTGCAGTCAGCACACCGGAGATGCGTTCAACAACGCCGCCATAATAATCGTGGATGCACTTATGGCTGTCATTGTTAACAACACCCTGACAAATCTCACCGAACATATTGCAGTCCGCATTGGTATAGAGAGTCTTTGCAACAGTGGTGGCAGTGTTTGTAGGGTTTTGCAGACGGTAGATATACTGTGCACCATGCAGAGGATTGAAGTTAGCCTTCACATAATCTCTGATTTTGTTAGCAACGGTCATTGCTTCGTGCCAAGGTGCAGTGGCAGAGGAAGGAATAGTGAGAATTGCCGTCTGATTTGCATTGTTGGATGTGTCATCATTCCAAATTGTGTTTTCATAGAGTTTCATGGCGACGGAGGAGCCATCTTTCAGATAGGTTCTCTGCCCGGCATTTTTGCGGACCTTCGGGCAGCAAACAACATAGGAACCGTTAATATAGGATGGAGTAATAAAATCCAGATCACGATTTGTGTCTGCAAAAATACGATTCAGTCGAGCGGTAATAGTTGTAGCCTGACTGGAGTTTGCCAGAGAATAGACCGTAGAACCATTTACCTTGATATCGTACTGCTTGGTAGTAGAATTGTAAACCCGAGTTGCATTATTAGCCATAATTGTTCCTCCTACTGTTTTTTTGCAATTCTCCATAGTGTTACTTGGACATAACGGAATTGCGGTTTGTCCAATTCACAATTCCGAACAGCTAAGTGGAGAAAAGCTTCAAAACAAAAAGAGAGGTTGTTTATTCAAATTGTAAACTTGTTTTGTAAAATGCTCCCCTATGGCATTACTCTAAATAAAACGTCTTTTCTTAAAACACAATTGTCAAATGATTTTGGGAACTTGTGGCGGATTTACCTAGAGCAGACGGGATAACTGAGGAAAATCCAGAAAAACAATTATTCGCTGTAATCATAACTAAACAATAGACCTTGTCCGCACCGGTAAAAGGGGCCAGCAATAACACCTAGAAATGTACGGACGACAGGAAGGAAAAGCAAACTGCGCTTATCATAAAGATAGTGCTTTATATGGATGAAAATTCAAAGGTGAAAGACTCCGCTCAGCGGAAGAACAAACCTTGATTACGTGCGAGTAAATGGCTGACGGCAAGATTTCGGAATTTTAGAACCCGTATTCACAACAGGCGATGCAAGCAGTAAAATAAACACATGAAAAGAAGCGATAAAGTGCGGCAGGCGTACCCGAGCGACCTGACAGATGCACAGTGGGCAGTGATAGAACCACTCTATTCCGGGATGCGAACGTATAAGTGGAGCAAGTGGGAATTAACAAACGCAGTGCTGTATTTTGTGAAAACAGGGTGTCAGTGGCGGCACCTGCCGCACGATTTTCCACCCTATTCGACTGTGCACAGTTTCTACCGGCGTGCCCGTCTGAGTGGGCTGTGGGAGAAGATACTGCGGCACTTGGTCAAAATATCCCGGGAGAGAGCCGGGCGCAAAGCGGTGCCAAGCTATGCGATCATTGATTCCCAGAGCGTCAAAACGACCGGCGCGGCAAAGGAACGCGGGATAGACGGTGGAAAAAAACGAAAGGCAGGAAGCGGCACATCGTCGTAGATACATTGGGAAATCTGCTGGCGGTGGTGGTGCATGCCGCAAATATCCACGATACAAAGGCTGGGATCATGCCTGCAAAGCAGGCATGTAAGAGGTATCCATCCATTGAGCGCTTTTGCGCCGATGCGGGATACCGGGGGACTTTTACGTTTGATGCCAGTCAGACTCTGGGGCGTGGTGTTGATATTTCTGAGAAAATCAAGCCTCACGAATGGGAGAAGCTTCCCTGGCGCTGGATCGTGGAACGTACGCTTGCCTGGTTCAATCATTCCCGCCGCCTCAGCAAGGACTATGAGATACTGACCGCTTCTGCCGAAGCAGTCAGTATGATTTCTCATGCCCACACCCTCCTCAATCGCTTGTGAATACAGGTTCTTATACTATGAGACAAAAAACGGGGGAAAATGCAACCGCATTGCAGCTGTGTGTGGTAAAAGTGTTAAAAAACGCCAGGGGCCTTATCGAAACCGATAAGGCCCCTGGCATTTTATGACGTGTTTGTAATGAGCGGTTATTACACATCAGAGGTAAAGCTGTACTTAGTATTCAGGCATGCCAGTCTCATACCAAGAGTAAAAACGAATAGAGCTGCGGTCTGCGGCAGACCAGGCGTATGCGAGAGTTTTGTCATTATAACAAGTCCCACCAGCCTGGGCAATACGGACGTACTTGACATCGGAAGGAACCGTTCCGTCATTAGGACGGACAATCACGATATGATCGGGAGTGATGCCGATGCCCGGCGCACCATCGTTTGCACGACTCTGGGCCTGCTTATAGGTTACAGAGTACCACTTGGGGAACTGATTGTGTGCAAGCTGATCCCGCATGGAAGTGCAACCACCGGTAGGCAGGGGGGTGCCGCATTCCTTGGCAACATCCTGGGCGAAAATGTTACAGTAAGTGTGCCCGTTATGAGGGAGATATTTAGAATTATTTTCGACGTCAAAGCTGTCGATAATCTCTGCGTATTCTTTTCCGGTCATAATTAGATCCTCCTATTTGATTATTTAATTAGTTGAGTGGACGAGGTCTTTGAAAGGGTTTGTGTGCCGATAGAATGGAGTTCTTTTGCTGTGATGACTGTTCGCTTGGCTACGCTGAAATCGCGCACATAGTTGCTTTCATAGGGGTGATACCAGATAGTCAAGAAGGCCGAATCCTTGCTTGCGAGACGGAGTTCTGCAGTGACGATGGAGTCCAGCATGCTTTTGGCTGTGGCGAAGTGCTCCATAGGAAGATGTTGTGACTGAACAGCTGAATCGGCTAAAAAGTCATTCCATGTTTCACCACCATCGGTGGTTTTTAGTAGGAGACAGGGAATATTTTCATCATTGCCTAGGAGAAGCCCCTCATGGTCACTGAAGAAGAATAAATCGGATACGGTAAACGAAAGTGGCTTGCCAACGGACTTCCAGTGTTTTCCGCTGTCAACGGTACGGCAGAGTTGCGAGTTGCTGATGGCCCAACCATCGGTTTCGTTGGCGAAGTAATAGGCAGTAGTTTCCTCCGGTAGTGGCTTATCAACAAATTCGGGCATTTCAATCAATGTGCCAGTAGCTTCTAGAACATTCCTGTAAGCCCAGTGATCGTTGTCCAAATCCGTAAAGGGATTTGGACAAGTTTCAGTGCTTACAAGGGATTCGTCTCGGCCAAGCATTCGATTGATAGCAGTCACTGCCTGGGCACGGGTAACCTCTCCTGTTGGACGGAACAGACCGTCAGGGTACCCGGTCATCCAATCCAGAGTGTCGGCACTGTGTATATACGCCGCTGCCCAAAAATCTGAGGGAACATCTGGAAAATCAGGGGTGTCGCCGTATCTCCCTACAGGGGGGGAAAACTGGCAGCGATGTAGCGAAGCTGCGAATGCGGCTCTGCTAATAGGTGCTTCTGGACGGAATGTTCCGTCTGAATAACCAGAGAGGATACCGTAGCTGGCCAGATAGTTTACTGCGTGGGCACAGGTGCTGTTAGTCACGTCAGAAAACTGATCTTCGCAGGGGGCAATCTTATTGTCCGCAACTAACAGGGCATACAGCATTTCTGCTAGTTCACCTCGAGTCAAAGGTGTGTCTGGACGAACTAGACTGTCCTTCGTTGGTAGGTAGCCGAGATGATGTTGCGTGTTCAAGATTGGCAAGGTATCAGGGCGCAATGGAACCAGATGCTTTCTCAGATTATCCACGGAGAGAGTAGACGATGCCGTTACAAATGCCTCCAAAACTTCACCGCCAGAATCGACCCCGCCACCTGGGCTCTTCCAAAGGAAAATCCGGTCTTCTCCCATCGCGAGAACTTGGTGTGCCAAATTGTTGTATTCCTCAGAAAAGAATTTGCTTCGGGGAGAGACAACCTCGATGGAACCAATCAGGCCGCCGTACTTTTCCTGTGACGGTGCATGATAGAAATCCACACGGGTATCGGATTCATCCACAGCGATTTCTTCCATGGGTAGGCTTGGAACTGTGAGAGAAAAGCCAAGCGTGGTGTTCTCGTAGTGAAAAGGTTCTACGGCGGTGGCTGGGACGGCAGTCAGGAGCATCAGCAGGACTGTCAAAAAGAGGAATAGCCGTTTCATTGATAACAACTCCTTTTATTCCTGTACAAAAAGTGTTTTCATCAAAAGAAAATGAGCGTTTTCCCACAAATGACGATTTAAAAAGCGGTCTGCTGATTACCAACTATCCGATTTACGTTGACTTGCAAGTCTAATAGGTAAAGAGCGATTCCAATTAAAAATGTAAATCATGAGAAATACTAATTTGATGAAAGCGTATACAGTTGTTGTTTTTGCGTCTTAAAATATAGTGGATAATTTAAAGCCCGATAAAATAGATGTTGTTTATAGGAATGTCGCTACATCGTTTTGCAATGGTAAACTAATTTCGTACACACTACCTACATAAATCATACATACCCCCTTTTTAATTATTAGAGGACGAAAGAGCGGCAATCAGTTGAACATTTCTCTTTTGAAACAAAATAGAGGTTGCTATCTTCTGCCTGAGCCAGCGCGCCGTCCAGATAGACTCGTAGCTTCACGGCACAGTTACCGCCCTCTGCGCCCTCTAGGTGGATATCTTCCGCCTGAGTGGTTAGCACTCCGTTCCAAAGGTCCCCTGCTTCAAAGCGCGGCGTCGTCAACAGATATTTCTGGAGCCGCACCGGTAGCAACATATGCACATTATTCCAGTTACCCAAAGGTTCCTGGATGAGGGCCTGCCCCGCTTTCACCTCGGTTGGGTAGAGTTGGAAGCCATCCAAAGGTTCCGGTGGTACTGCCACAGAGCCGCTGAACACTTCACCTGTGCGTTCAGTTAGGGGGAATTCTACAGAGACTTCCCCTGATTCCAACAGTAGACCAGGAACCTCCCCCTCGTTCAAAGTCACAGTGACATCAAAAAGTAGACAACGGGTCCCTAGATCCATTCCTGCGCCCGATAATTCGCAGTCTATTACCGATAAGGTGCTACTTCCGGGGCCTGCAAGAAGTGCTTTGCTATCCAGCTTCCCACCATCAACAGCGTGGCACACAGCGTCAGAATCACAAGCTGCTTTCGATTTTTCTTGAAGGAATTCATATGCGTCCATTCTTGAGCCGATTATTCCGCTGTAAGCAATTGGCTCTAGTAAATGATGAAAGCTATCTACTGGCTGTCAGGGCGTAAAATTTTCCAAAGTAGAAGATGCAAGCAGATAAGCCACAAATGATTTGATGATACATTTACGTTGAAACGTAAGAAACGCTCTCTTAATACCATGCGAAATTGAAATTTACTTTTTGAAGATGGTTACAAGGAAGGGCGCGTTTATAATGGAATACCTGCATAATTTTTTAGACTTGTTGTTTGGGACCAATAACCAAAAGAACCTTTATGCCCTAGTTCTTCTCGTTTTTTTGGATTACGTGACTGGTGTTTGTGTTGCTATACGTACTAGAAAATTATCCAGCAGCATTGGTGCAAGAGGAATCGCTGGTAAAGTTATGATTTTTGCACTAGTTGCGTTGAGCAATGTTGTCGATACCTATCTGCTTGCAACGGGCAATGTGCTTGAGTCAGTCACGATACTTTTTTACTGCACCAATGAGGTTATAAGTATCATGGAAAACGCGGGGAGAATGGGAATGCCGATTCCACAGAAGTTGGTCAGTATCCTTCAAAAATTAAAAGAAAAAAGTGATTGATTTCTTACTGGTTGATTTCTTACTTAATGAAACAAGCTCGAAGTTTGCTTTCGGCTTTTTTCTTTATCTGATTTACATTTTGCCTGCTAACATTGAGAATTTTTGAGATACTTGAAGATGTAAGACCATACTCGTAAATGGCTCTGATTACAGTATATTCTTTATCCGTCAGTAGCCCCTCTGGGATTACGAAAGAGAGATCCTCATCGTTATAGGTTGCAGAGCGATATTCTATCTGATTTCTTTGCGTGGGGGTGAGTTCTTCGATGGAAAGGGAGTGGCCTTCATTTATGAGTCTCTGTAGACGGTGTAGGTAAAGACGATATATGCTTCGGACGATGTAGTTGACAATTGCGCCGTCAGTTAAATTATTCAACTTTTTGAAATCGAATTTTGTGACAAAATCTATAAAATCCACAAGTAAATCGTCATTGGCATCTTCATAAGCTAGCTTGCGGCCATATTTACATATTACACTTTGAAATCGGCTAATAAGATATAGCATCTCGTTTTGATCACCATTCTGTGCTGACTGAATCGAATTAAATAGCATACCTCTGCTCCTTTACTCGTTTCGAGTAAAGGAGCAACAAATGCTATAAAATGTAAATTTATGGCATTTGAAGTAGCATAGTGGAGATGCGTTAAATATATATCCTTATGTATAGCAGACAAAACTTCTTGAAATGCGCAACATAAAAATGCAGAATGTCCATGAACTTGCATTATATACATAAAAAGAACAAGCAATGAGGTCTGGACCTACAGACTCATCGCTTGTTCATTTCTTTTTCTATTAACTTATATGCTTCTTTTCGTGCTCGCGACAGTGCCATACGGACACTATCGGGTTTGATATCTAAATCTGCGGCGATTTCAGAAGTGCTTTTTTCGAGGATGTATTTTGCACGGAGCAAGTACTGGCTTCGCTGATCCAATGATGGCCAAATGCGGCTTAAATAGAAAAGTTCCTCATCGCGAATCAGGCGTGCTTCTACTTTGATGACCTGTTCATCTGGGGTGGAAATGGTGTTGATATCATCAAAGCCGACCGCATCGTGGCGGTTTTGGTAGCGCAACGCATTATAGGCATTGTTTTTACATGAGGAGAGAATATAGTTTACCAATCGGTCTCGGCTCAGAGTTTTCAATAGCGGAATTTTATCAATCAGCTTCTCAAATGTGGTCTGCATGACATCGTCTACAAGCCAGGAGTCCTGGATGCTTTTTTGAATCGTACTATACATTAACCTGTGATATTGAACATAGAGCGATGACATATATTCCCGATCACTCTCGTCTTCAATAGCAAGGATATAAATTGGTATCATGAGTTTTCCTTCTTACTGTATTGATTCAGCATCCTGCTGATTTTCATATCCTGCATGATTAATAAAAGTGCCTTTTGCCGATCGGGGGAGAGACTTTTGAAATCCTCGATAAAGTTTCCAACTGTCATTTTGGGGGCAATCAGCTCGTGGAAGACGTCCGGGGACAGATTTGAAGCTGAACGTCCGGTCAAATAATCCAAGGTGACCCCAAAATAGTCAGCTAATGTAATTAGCTTTTGCAAATCCGGCATATATTGGCCGGATTCGTAATTTGAAATGGTTCCAGTAGTTACATAAATGATTTCAGACAAATCTTTTTGAGTCATCCCTTTGTCTTTGCGTAACTCTTCCAGAATATCTCCAAATTCGGCCATATATAGCTCACTCCTATAATTTTTTTATATTATAGGTTGGCTCGGGGCTTGACTGGCTAAACGTGCAAAAATGCAATATAATTTTGAAAGATTTGATATATTATTTTAGCTATGCTATAATATTGCTTGCAAAAATAAAAGCGTGTGATTCGAAAGGCGACTCTGCGTGGTTGCAAAGTTTTTTTCGGATTGTCTTCTGTTTAGATAGACGAGTAGGAGCAGAGAAGCTATGATTGAATATATTTCCGCGACGATAAATGATCCCAATGATAAAGAGTTCATGATTTGGCTCTATAGGGAATTTGAAAAACTGATGTATGCGACTGCATACAAATATACATCTGTACCGCAGACGGCAGAAGATATCGTTCAAGACAGTATCGTAAATCTCATACAGAAAATTGACACGATACGTCCCATGGAGAAATGTGTTCTCGGGGGATATATTGTTTCAACGATACGAAATACATCCATAAATCAGTTGAAGTCTCAAGATTATGAACGCGCACATCGTTCTGATGGTGCGGAGAACGAAATGGACAACTTTTCATCGGAAATTTCGTTGGATAAGTTGATGATGTTGTCTGAGCGCTTGGATCAACTGGCAAAAATATGGCCGCAATTATCATGGGAGGATCAATTTCTACTGGAGGGCAAATATATTTTAGGGTATAATAATCAGGAACTTGCCGAAAAACTTCTGTGTAAGCCGAGCAGTATTCGAATGAAGCTCACCAGGGCGCGGCGAAGTGCTTTGTCATTGTTACTCAAACTCGAGGGGGTGGATCATTATGACGAAGCGTGAGCAATTACGAGAAGAATATGAAGATGCATTATTTGCGCTCATGATGGACGAGTTTGCGGTGGCTGAAGGAGAGAAAGCTCTGGAGGAAAATGAGCGCCTGAAAAAAGATCCTGATTTTGTTGTCCCAACAGAGGTGGAACGTCGTTGTTTGAAGACTATTTCCAGACATTGCACAGAACAATCTATCCATGCCGCGGGGAGAACCTTTTCGCGGATCGTCAGCAAAGTGGCGATTGTGGCGCTGGTCGGAATGCTCCTGTTTACAACCGCCTTTGCAGCATCGCCGGAATTTCGCGTCAGTACACTAAATTGGGTTATCGAAGTGTTTGATAGCAAAACGGAGTTTTCTCTTTCGGACCAGAACGTGACTGAAGACTCTAATGATATGAGCTATACATTTACTGCAGACTGGTTACCAGAAAGTTAAGTGTTGTCTGAAGAAAAATGTAGCAAATTCAGTATCCGAAAAGTTTATAAAGCAAAAGATAAGAACGAAATCCGAATTGCTATGTTTATAGGTGGCAATTCGACACTGGGGTTGGATACAGAGAATGCGGATGTCAAATCGATTAGCATTCAAGGAATTGACGCGTTGTTAATTACGAAGGAAGGCATGGTTCAAGTTGCTTGGGCAGATGAAACGCAGCAAATTTATATTGTAATTGATGGACACGAAGATCAAACTGAGGAAATAATTAATATAGCCAAAAACTTAAGGATAGATAGTTGATGAAGAAAATTTTGGTTGCGGTTTTGGAGTTGTGGTGTCTCCTATTTATGAGCTAAAGCTCAAATATATTGTGGAGGTCCATAATGATGAAAATGAAGAAGTGTGCAACCCGGTCCCTAAGTGCGATTTGTGCTGTAATTTGTATTCTATCGTCGCTTTGCGTTAGTGTCTCTGCAAGTGAACCAAAGGTTGAGCTGCGATACACGGGGATTTCCTCGCTGTTTACTGAAATAGACATCAGTGATAGTGGTCGTGCGACTTGCTATGGATACGCGGCAGGACGAAGCGGGTATAGTGTTGACTTAACGCTTGAACTCCAGCGTGATGGAAGAACCATCAAAAAATGGAGTAACAATGGAACGGGTGAAGTTGAAATTACAGAAACATACTTTGTTACATCAGGACACGATTATCAGACAATTGTTTCTGCAACTGTAACGGATTCTAGAGGGAATGAATTTGTCGAGAGTCCTTCGAAATCTACGGTGTTCCATTATTGAAAAAGTGAGCTTTATCTAACGATATAGCCAAATTATTTGAGGCTTTAAGCGGCTCTCCGAAAATTTTCGGAGAGCCGCTTTGTGGTGAACCCGCATGGGCAATAACTAGGTGGTGAAAGTCCACTACGGGCTCGGTAGCAGGAACCGTTAACCGAAGGCAAGGGTGCCCACCGCGAGGTGGGATCTGAAGGAAGCTGGATAAGATTGGATATATTTCCGGATGGTGAAGACCGAGGCACGCTTGAAGAAGTGTTGCAATTTTGAACATTAGTCGTTATATATAATGCATGGTAGGTTGGCACATCATTTCTAGAGAAGGCAACAGTGTTGATATGGAATTGTAGGAAGATACAATATACGTCATATACAACGCTATGGGAGATTCAGTGAGGATTTTACGAGACGGGAGAATCGAAGTGGGGTTCAGTGAAGATGGCATGCTAACCGCTTTATTTGAGGAGGGCAACCAAAATAAAAACAAGTGTTCTGTTAAGAATGCTGCACTGGTTGGCTATCATCAAAAACTCTGCGGAGGAAGTTACTTATGTGGGATACGGAACTGTTGATTTAGCGGGGTTTACTGGTACAACATAGGTAGTATAAGCGGATAAATAATTTCAAAAAAGGAGAACATTGAATATGCAATTTTTCAAGAAGAATCAAAAGCGGATTGTGATATTTTTCCTATTTGCAGTACTACTGGTAGGTGTACGACTGACGATTGGTAAGTTGCAGGAAACGATTGATAACTCGCCAGAGGCGAATGTCAGGATAACATCTACGGGAATTGATGTAGAAAATCATCAACTTCTTCTAGATGCCGCTGTACCCCTAAAAGGCTGGAAGAAGCCTGCTCTGCTTCTTGAAACGGAGGATACCTCTACGGAAATCTCCTTAGCGGAGGCAAAAAGTGGTTTATTCAACGGCTCTTTTAGGGTGCCCTTGGATCAGCCAAACAGCTTTCAGCTCTACCTGACGGATGAGGGGACTGTTCAAAAGCGCCTTCGTGATTGCGACAATGCAATAACACTGCTTCCGGTGCATTTTAGAAAATATAATCTTTTGACCCCAAAGTTTGAAGCGGGAAATCTCGGGAACGGAGTTATTACCACCGAAGTGAGTGATATTTGTTTAGAGGGCGACGAAGATGGCAGCTGTACCGTAGAACTACGTGTGTACTGCAATGGCATTTTGACCAAGGTAGCGCCTGCTACACGGGATGCAGAAAGCGGCCTCTATTGTTCGGAGCGTATAGAAGTACCGTGTAGACGGGGAGACGCCCTATGGTTGACCATTGCCTATCAGGATACTCAAAATATCGAATGCGAAGTTACTCTTGGACGCTGGGAGATTACCGACAATGGTGATGTCCAGCGTAAGCCTGAGCTGGCGCAAGATATTTACCCAACTTTGACTTGGCCGGAGGAAAACAACAAAACGGCGTAGCTGTAATGAATCTTTCTCATCTGGCGTTCGAAAAGCAATAGCCAGTAAAATTTTAATAATGAGAAAGATTTTATTATAGATGGCGGCTGCGAGTGGTGTGTGATTGGCAGCGGGAATGAAGCAGGCAAGTCTGGGCGAGGGTAAATAGTAATTAGGCCCAGAGCATCTTGGTCGGAAGCTCCCGGCTGGGGGTTTAGCATTTTGCTAATTTAGAAGCCATTTTTAGGATTAATGTTCCTATATGATGTGCAGGTTTACCATAGTAACAGCCCTCTGCCAATGAAAAGGCAGAGGGCTGAGATTTAATCTACGGGTTTATATTTCGTCACAGTTTCCCTACTTAGAATGGTCTGGGCTGCCATAGTATCGAAGCCTAAAGCACCACCGGCTCCAAAATAGCAAACTCCGGATTTAATCAGGTTGATGACAGTCTGCTCCAGCCTAGGAAAAAGATGCAACTCCCAGAGTTTGATATGCCCCATCGGAGCGACTCTGTTTCGATGCAATTTGTAAGATAGCCCCAGACAAAGCGTCCTGCGCTCTGCCTGGGGCATTCAATATTATTTGGCATTCTCCTTAATCTCAAAAATGTATTCCAGCGTTCGACCATAGAACGTTAGAGGTCCCAGCTTAAGGATATGTATATCATTTTATTACTCCGTTCTCAGTGAAATATTTGTCTTTTCCCGGATCAATGTCCGCAGACGTTTTTCGGCCGTGCGCCTTTTTGCATAGCGAAACAGGCAGCTCTCATCTACGGCGTACCTCGAAAAAGCATCTTCCAGAATGGCCGGGATCTCGTTTTCACTGATGCTCTCCATCAAAATCTGCTCCGTCACAAGATCCACAAGCATTTTCTCAAGCCTGGTATGCCATGGCTGTTCATGCCCCTTCGGTGCTTCTGTTACCAATTTGCCGATCACGATCATGTCCTCATACCAATATTGGTGATACAGTTCCGGTGTTGGATTGAGCATCACTTTACCCGGAAAGTGCTCTTTCAACGTCTCAAAGACGAACTCGCCGATTCCCTCCTCTACGGAAAGAAACAGCACATTATGAGCGAGTTGATGATTGACAAATTCATTTAATTGAATGAGCTCGAATATGGAAAACTCCAGCACGGGATATTCCTCATGCACGATTGCCACCACACGCTCGGCAAGCTCGGAATATTCATGGCGATAATGCCCCACATTCTTTTCCGCAATACAGTAGGCGTTTCTTCCGACTCGCATCACCTCTCCGGTCTGTATCAGGCTCCGCAGACGTTTTCTGATGGCCTCCTCGCCAAGCAGACATCCGTTTGCCTGATTTGCAAGCAGAAAATCTTTCAAGCTGAATGCCTTTTTTGCAGACAACGCAGCTAACACACTTTGATCGAACACGACGTCACCTCACCTTGTACCATTTTGGCAGTTGACTATATTTAACTGCCGTTTTGGTATCGCCTCCATTATACCCATTTTTCTCTGGTCGTCAATACCATTTCGGCAATTATATGTGCACGACTGCCGAAATGGCACGAACAGCTCTCCACAAATAGTTTTTCTTCTTGATCTCATTTTATTCACGCAGAGATCCTTTCGGTATGGACAGGAGGGGAAGCGTCCCAAAGGTTTCGCTACGCAATGCGGCGTATGTGCAAAAATCCCTGCGCCAGAGTTCTGACGCAGGGATCACTTTGTTGCTCACCACTTGCTCATGATCTTTCCGTACATTTGGAGCTTTTCGTTTTCGTAGCGCTGTACGATCAGCATGACGTGCTCACCAACCATGAAGTCAGCGTCCTCATGCTGATAGGAGTAGTTACACATACAGACCACGCCATCAGGCAGATTACAGAACACGCCGCCACCATACTTGCCCGAAATCACAGCAAGGCGCCGGGAGCCAACGGGATGACGCTGCTCTGCCCCAAAGAAGGGATTGACCTCCGTTTCTTTGATGGAGATCTCCAGCTTATCGTTATCCGGGTCGAACATCTTCACAATACAGTCGATCTCCATGCCAGGGTGGTATTCATTCCGCAAGTCAGGAATAGAGGCGTAGCGCATCTCCCGCTGGGTAATATCCAGATCATGTCCATAGCAGTCTACCAGACAGCGCCTCGGCCCTACGGCCAGCATCCGGCACTTGACGCGAGCGCCGATACTGCGCAGATCCTCCCGGTGGGCAAAGAAATACCGCTGGCTGCGGTTGGCAAGCCGGCGGGAACCAATGGCGAAGTTTCCTTCACGCTCCACCTTGATGATAATCAGGTCAACAGTTGCTCCAACCATGTTCTGAAGCACATAGTCGGGCCGTTCTTCGCCCTCCTCCCACATTTCCGATGCGGGGATCACAATGCGCACACGGTACGGCACTACGATGGCGCAGTACATGGTTTTCTTTTCCCGCTCCTCCGTCTTAGGGTTCCAGACATAGATGGAAAGGGGGTCTACGCCGATGATAGTTCCGGTGATAGCGCTGCGGCCACGGTAAGATGCGTAGATGGTGTTCCATTCCTGCCGTTCCTCCGGGGTCAGCTTGCGGTCCAGCTCATTGAACTTCAGTTCAAAAAACTTCTGACGGTCACTTTTGGAGGGTGTCGGCGGCGCAGGCGGTGCAGATTCAGGCGCAGAGTCCTTTTGCTCCTCCTGGAAGCCCCAGTCGCTTTCCTCTGCGGAGGGGACGTGATCCGGTGGGGCCGCCTCCTCCAAAGTATCAACACCGTACTTTTCGGCAGGCTCCGGCTCTTTTCCTGTATCCTGCATTTCGGCAGGCACTGGGATCTCATCCGCACCGGCTTCTTCTGCGGTGGGCATTTCGATGGAGAGAGGCGGCGTGGGATCGATCCCTGTGGTAGCCTCGGGCACATCGCCCGGGGGCATCCCGGCCTCAGTCAGAGGGGTATCCTGCGGAGCAGGTTCCTCGGCGGCAGCGGTCACATTGACTTCTTCTTCGGGATTGGTCTTTTTTCTTGCCATGTTAGTTTACCTCCTGATTTTGATTTCTTTCAGACTCCAAAGAGCCATAAAAGCGATGTGTTCCGACTTCCTGACGGGCTGCAAAGAAATGGTGTCGGGGTAGCGCAATCCCGCTCGTGTTGGCATCGTCGGAGATCCAGATGATCCTTTCACCCTTCATGCGAGGTGTTGCAGCGATGCGGACGGGAATGTCCAGCCAAGCAACGCTGAACAGGAAATTGAGCATGTCTCCGCTGCCCGAAAACCGAAGCAGGAAGGGATCTTGGAGCCGGTCACAGGAATAAAACGCCGGAGCATTTTCTGTCAGCTCCAGCATAATATCGATGGCCTCCAGATAGTGCGCTGAAATTTCCCGACGGCCATAAAACACAAGGTCCTGCTGAATGAAAATGCTGTTACTGGCCATGCGCAGCTGACGGAGCATAACGTCCATACGGTGTTCACTGATCTCTATCCCCTGGGACATGTAGTGCTCCCGTACCATGGCATGGAGTTGGTACACACGCAGGTATTTCAGCTGCTTAAGCACGCCGAGGATGTACTTTTGCTGATTGGTCAGCATCATGTTCTCTCACCCCCCCCTCATGCACTGGAGCAGATGGTGTTGAGATACGGGTCAATGATCAGATCGCTCTCGCTCTCGGCAATACAGTTGAACAGCACTGCCATAGTGTAGGCGGTGCTGTTTTTCACACTACGGTCCTTGTTTGCGTGGAGCTTGCTCTCTGCATCCCGTAAAATCATTCCATCCAGCCGCTTGAGCTTTGCCCGAACGCGGCATTGCGGCAGTGTAGCGTTCCCAATGCGGAAGCTGTCGGCATAAAAAAGCCGCTCGATGGCGTTTTCAAACACCAGAGCGGTCTCAGGCTCAAAGCAGTAAAGCTCACAGCCTTCCAAAATATCCAAAAGTTCCTCTTCTGCTTCTTCGTCAGTCAGTCCGTCCCGCGCTCGCGTGCTGACAGACTGACTGACTTCAATATGACTCAAATCAGTATTTCTTTTTTCTTTCTTACTTGGCGTCGGTTTCTGCGGTTCTGGAAGCTCAGCAGCTGCGGTTCTTGAAACACCGTTTCCGTGGTTCTTGGACTGCGGATTCTGCGGTTCTTGTTTTCCCGCAGGAACATCCGAAGCGGCAAGGCCCTCAAAATCGGCGGTTCTTGAACCGCAATCTTCAGTCTGGCCTTCTGGCACAAAAGGGGCGCAGGAGTAGTCCGGGTCCTCAATGGGAGTCACGCGGGCAAGATAGATCTGGTTGGCGTCACCTCGACCGCAGCGCTTCTCCCACACAAGCTTCAGCTCCACCAGTTTCTTAAAGGCCGCTGTGACACGCTGCTCACAGATACGAAGTTCTTTGGCCAACGCCTTGCGAGGGAAAATCACGAAGACCTCTCCGTGTTCGTTGACCCAACCGTTTCTGCGGGAGAGCTGGAAGCGGTTTAGTAGGAACGTGTAGGCCACTTTAGCATCCAGGCTCATTTCGCAGTAGCGGGGATCAGAAAACAGCCAGCGGGGCATCTGCATATGGTAAATGCTTTGCACATCGGTTTGGCACATCAGTTGGAACGTTGGACGCTCCTTCATTTTCGCAGCCCTCATAATGGGTCTTCCTCCTTAAAATTGGCATAAGAAAAGCACCTATCACACGTTTGTGATAGATGCTCCTCTTATCTTGCAATTCGGTCAGGTTTTTACATATCTCTGATTCCTGCTATTGGGTTTATCTGGGATGGTCATACGAATCAGCCCCATATCCAGCGCCGGGCGCAGGTAATTTCTGCGAAAGCCCTCTCTTGAATGCAGGCCCAGTCTCTCCATCAGTGCGTTTGCAGTGTAGGGAATATCATATTCCATTGATGCAAGCAGTTTTTTGATATACTCGGTAAACTGCTCGTTATCATCCGCAATTTGAAGCCCAATGTCATCCAGCACCTTGTCGATCTGTGAGAGCATAAATTCGATAAAGCGGGTGGATGCACCGTCCACATGGCACTTCGCAATGGCATCGTAGTATTCACTCTGGAACTTTTCAATCTGGCTCTCAATGGGGATATATTCAAAAACCGGGTTCCATTTTGCGAGGATCGCCGTGTGCCACAGTCTTGCCATTCTTCCGTTCCCATCTGAAAATGGATGGATGAATACAAACTCATAGTGAAATACACTGCTGAGGATCAGAGGATGGATACTGCTGCCGGATCGTTTCATCCACCCAAACAATTCATCCATCAACTGCGGAACCAGCCTTGCCGGCGGCGCCATAAAGATGCACTGATCTCCATTAAAGACGCCTTCCTCGCCCCGGCGAAACTCACCGGACTCCTCTACGATATATTTTGTCATAATACCGTGGAATTTCTTTAGATCCCGAATGCTGTAGGGATCGATCTCTGATAGGCGCTCGTAGGCAGCATAGGCATTTTTGACTTCCTGGATCTCCTGCTGCTCTCCAAGCACCATCTTACCGTTGATCACATCTCGGACCTGGCCGAGGGAAAGGGAGTTTGCCTCGATCCGCAAGGAAGAATGAATAGAACGTATGCGGTTGTTCTTTCTCAGATGCGGCTTGGTCTCCAGATTGCTCGTTGCCGTGATTCGGCCGACTTTTTCTGAGATGGAGGACACATAGGATACAATCTCGTTGGTAATTGTAAAGGGCGGCGTATAGGCTCCCACGAAAACCACCTCCATAACTTGCGTATTATCTTGCATACTATCTTCCTTTATTATACATAAGAGCAATAGAGAAATCAACACCATTGGCATGCGATAGATGTCAAAACTAAGAATTCATTGACTTTTCCCTGGGCGACCAGTAGAATAGCCTTCGGTGATATGATGATGGACGAGAAAGAATTGCAGATTGAAACGCAGGAGGAACAGGATAACGAACCCCTGCTGGGACAAATCAGCTTTGAAGAGCTGCTTGCTGAATTAAGACTATGAAGGAGGCCCGATGGGCCTCCTGATTTCATTTTCCTGCCCAAAGGTTCATTCATACCGGTTTTGGAAGCACCTGCCTTCAAGGCAGGTGCTTTTTATATCCCCCGGCCGGGTAGGATGCGGGAGGGATCATCCAACTCATCAAGCTCCGGATCGTCGCTGCCAATGATGGCACTGCGGGTCATTTCCACAAGACCGATATCCTCCGGTGAAGATCCCTTCATGGATGGGATCTCATAGATGCAGTCCGTGCCTCCATAGGGCGCGGACTGTGCAGCCGCAGGTTTGGACACAGGCTTTTTCAAGGGCTGCTCTGGGCTATGCGGGGGACGATGCTCTGGTACAGGCGGATCAGGGCGTGCAGCTGCCTGCGCAGCTTGCTTTGCCGCCTCACGCTTTTCCTTTTCTGCATCCTCCCGTTTCTTCCAGTCGGGGATATAATCGAACACGCTGCACTTGTGCAGATTGTTATACTCCGGAAGTTCCTCAAGCATCACCTTGTAGAGCTGCGCCGGTTTATAGTGGTTGAACATGACCACGCACTTATACCGATCCAGCCGCAGGAACTCATCTGCCTGCAGCAGGTCACGCTGGGTATTGCTTCGAGTCTGGGAATAAGGACGGGTTGTGCTGTAAACAGGAGAGAACAGCGGCATGAGGGGGAACTGGTTGTTGGTGACAGAGATGGTGACCTTGCCACATTTCTCTGCGAAGTATTTGGCACTGGTCAGGTCGTTGCAGCCCATGTATATGGTCTGGTCAAAGGCGTTGAGCTGATTTTCCCACTCCATACCGGGATACTTTTCCTTCCACTGGGACAGGGATTGTACCGCCAGCTGCACCGACATATTGAAGCCACGGATGGAATTGAACACATCGGAGATGCCGTCCATGTAGCCGATATTCAAATACTCTTCCAGACAGAAGTTGGTCAGTACCGGAAGACGTCCGCCATGAAGGCGGGCATAGTCGGAAAGCCGGGGAAAGGTCAGCGAGAAGAACAGGGAACTGAGAAAGCGATAGGTGCTGTCCTGCGCGGAAATGATGACAAAGTAGGCACAGGGTTTCTGCCCGGGCAGCAGCAGGTCCACATCGTGGTTGCGTGTGATTTTATCTACCAAGGGGTCCTGAAAGATTGCAAGCCGGTTGCCAAGGCCGATGATAATATTGCCCCAGAGGTTTTCCCGTGCCTTCAGAAACAGACCGTGAGGCCCCTTTGCCGGATGCTCCGGCGGAAGCTCTGTCAGAATGCGGTTGATCTCATTGACACTTTTGTAGGCAAGGATCTTATAGACGTCACCAAGGCTGCGCTGCTCGATGGGCAGCAGGTTGCCTTGGGCGTCCTTCAAATTACAGACATAGTGGATGAGTGCCATGAGCAGGTTCAGCTCCGCACGGCTCCAGAAGTCGTCGGCCTCATTAGGCCCGGAGGTGTTCTGGATAATGGTGTTGGCCACTGTGGTCACAAGGTTGGGATTGGTGTCCAAATCGGCCAAACAGTTCCACCCATCCGAGTGAGCCATATCCAGAAAGTTGACTGCCTTCACGTAAAAGCCTCTTTCCCGAAAATACGGCGCAAGCATTTCAAACAGCTCGCCCTTCGGGTCGGTGGCAATGACCGACTCCAAATGGGCCTGGGCGCTGTCTCCGCCACCAAGAGACATTCCACGGTAGCTTCTCTGGGCGCAGCCCATGAGAAAGGGTATGATGAAGCCCCTGGACTTGTAAGAGCCAGGGGCGCCGATGCACAGTATGTTATTGTTCTCACCGGGCTTCATGCGGTGGGCCACATAGGTGGAGTATTTATCCGGGTCATTCGGGTGTGTCTTGATGCGGCCCAGCAGCATACCGGTGACTTCCTGAGCGCTTCCAAGTTCCAGGTGCTCGGCAAGCTCCTTTTTGGTGCTGAAACCGGAGGTGCCATGGGTACCGTCTGGAAGGATATCAAAGCCGCGGGGATCTCGGGTGAACTTGTAGCCGGAGAACCAGCTGTACCCCTTTTTTGTGATGAGGCAGACCAGCAGCAGGATGACCGCCGTCACGCCAAGACCGAAGGGCGTAAAGACCACGAATAGATTTTTGAATGGGTTAAACACCCAGATGCTCTCGATCACCTCTCCGGTGGTATTGAACACCGACGCATTTCCCAGCTTCAAAGAGTTGAGAAACATTCCATAGAGGTACCACCCGAGAAGCCCCAGCACGATGTAGAGCGGAACACGGGCTCGATTCCGTTCATACCAACGGCCACATCTATTTGCGACCTTGTCTTCCAGTTTTTCCAGCAGTTTGGATAAGCGGGGCATCGACCACATCTCCTTTCTCCGTCAGATATTGCGTTTGAGGCGGAATGTAAAACGATGGAGGCCGCCCCAAAAGCTCGGTCAGGATACTGCCCGTCACCTTGTAGACAGTGGCAAGGCCGGTATCTTTATAGCGGGACAGAAGAACAGCGTCACCCTGTCCGTCCAAGGCTGCCAGTGAAATCGGCAGACACTCCCTCTTTTTCGCAATTTTAATGGCGGCGTCGATTCGCCGCAGGTTCATGTCCACTCCAATAACAAAAGGGCGCCCCTTGTAAAGCGCGTCCCAGGCGGGGACATCTTTTGGCGGTGGCTGAAAGGCCGTTTTCAGCATGAGCCTTGAGAGCTTTGCCCGGTAGTCAGGCGTGGCCATGATCTGGAGCTGCAGCGAGCCGGTTTGATCACAAGACAGCAGATGGATCGGATAGGTGAGGCCATGGTAGGCTTCCCCATAGCGGATCAGCTTAGTGTCCCTCTTTTCATCGCGTACTCTTAGTTCCTCGATCACATCGCCATAGGTCGGCCCGACAAAGATGAATGCCCTCCGGGTGTCCTTGCCAAAATTGGTGTGGTTGTGAAATGCCGTAATTTCATCATTGATCGCCATGCGGCCGATGTTCGGGCAGACATAGTGCGTTGAATAATACACGCCACCCAGATTTGCAATGGCGCCTACTCTTGCACTTCCCCAGGGATTGCGGCCTTTGCCTCTTGCGATAGCAGTCAGGAACATCGAGGAAGAGGAACTTGTGCTGTTTACCGATGTGGCAAACACATCAATGCCCGCATGATATGCCGTCAAGACGAGCTTAGACAATCGTATGCGGCGCACGATGACGGACTCGTGATATGAAAAAGTCAGGTTCGGTATATTACCCTCAAAGATCACACGAAGAAGTGCTTTCCCGCTCTCAGAAATGGTGAGCGTATTGCTTTTCTCGTGCTCCTTGATAAACCCCAGCGCAATCAGGTTTTCCCGTTCTGTCGTTGTCGAAATGCTGTTCAAGTCCCCGGGATCAATATTCTGGCACCAGCAGAGCAGGCGCAGGACATCTATATCTCTCACGCTGAAGAGCACACTCAGAACACCCCCTTTCCGGATTCCTGCGAACGCCGAAATCGCCCTTGCGCCGCTTCCGGCGCAAGAACAATTTCGGCGTCTTTCGATGCCGCTATGTGGGACCCTTCGGATGGCCCCACATAGTAGTCAGACAGGTTCGCCGTTTTCGCTCTTTTTGCAAACGAAAAAAACCTGTCATTTCAGTGCTTTGACGGCCCTCGACACCCATCAGACGGACTTCATCGAAAAATCAGCTCCAAACGCCAAAAATCAGGAGAGCCTCTGATGGGTGTTTTCGCAGCTTTTTCGCCCACTTAGGCCATCAGCACCAGCTGCCGGAATAGAAATCTTCGGCGGCGTAATCGCCGGAATGGATGGCGAAAAAGTCCGCCGTGTCCGCCTGATCCAAAAGCGTAATGTGGCAGCACTCCATGTCTCTGGTCTTTGTGGAGAGAAGGGCTACCGAGAGGGTATGCTGGTCGTCGTCAGGGATCAGCCTTCCCTTGATGGCATTGCTGACAGCCTTCCAGCCTTTGTTGTCTTGATCGAAAATGTGGCGTCCTTCTATGGCCGTATGCTCGTCGATCACCAGCATGGCGTGACGGTAAAACGGCAGTTTTTTTCCGCACGCCTCGTAACCATCCAGAAGCCGGCTGATGGTATCGCTGAACCAGTTGGGACTCTGATATCGGCAGTGCGGCAAAAGCGTGTTCAGGGTGATATGGAGCCAACCATAACCAAATTCCTCCACGCTCCCGGTCACATCTATGGCGGGCAGATAGTTCTTTTTTGCAAAGCCTCCAACCCCTGGTGAATACTGTTCACACAGGCGGCGAAGTTCCAGCGCCGCGTTTTCAAATTGCTCCATGGTCTGCTCCAGCGTCTTTTGCAGCTTGTTGGGATTCATCTGTCCGCCGTTGGCCAGTGCCACGAGGGAACCGGTCTGACTAAAGGCATTTCCGACCAACTCCTGAATACGGGTCATGTCCCGCTTCACATCATTCATTGGCATCCTCCATCCGTTTCACACGGAGGTCGGTGGGCGATGTGGTGATCGCCTCATATTCCTTTGGTGTGGTGTGGAAGGCCACCGGCACATGATTATAGCCGATACACAGCAGGCCCTCACCACGCCGGAAGCGTGTGATCTGACGCACCTCTTCCTCGGACAAATTCAGCTTGTTCTGAATGAGCCGGGCCTCCTGTTCCTCCATCTGCATAACCAGCTTGATCCGGCTGGCATCAAGAATGCCTTTTCCGTAGCTGCCGCCCTCCAAACTGAACAGGTCTTGCATACCCTGAGTGCTGGTCACCGCAATACCTCCCAGACCTCGGATCGTCTTTACCATTTCAAGGACAAAACCCGCGGCCTGCGGGTTGGCCGTGGCTCCTACAAGGCTCCATAGCTCGTCTGCCAGCAGTGCGGAGAGGTCGGTCTCACAGTTCATAATGAGGTCGTAGGCGATGCTGGTAGCCCAGAATGTACCATCTGCGATCATGTCGTCTGGCATACCGGACAGGTCCAGAACAATGTACTTGTTATCCAGATCAATGTCATTGCGGGATGCCATCGCTGAGGCGGAGCCGGTCACATAGCGCGAGAGCACCACGGCCAAATACCGGGTATCCGGGTCCTGATAGAGCACATCATACCAATCCGAGAGAATGGGCATGGTGCGGAAATTGCCTTCCTCATCCACAATGGTACTGTTATTAAAGGTGATACCGTACCGCTTATAGACTTCTACCAGAGAGGAGTCCAATCTGCTCTTGTCCTCCTCGCCCAGGTCCTTTTTCTTCAGAGAAAACCAGATGATGAGTTGAGCGATCTTATCGGCCAGCACAGAGTCATCACGGGCGGCAATGTTCTTGAGCTTGGCATAGGAATCCAGAGATTTTCTCCGAATGGCCATGAGGTTGGGACAGTCCTTGGAGGAGGGGGACATTCTCAGATACAGTCCGCCTAGCTTTTCACACAATGGCCGGAACTCGTGCCCCTTTTTCGGAGCTATGATGATGACCCGCTTGCCCTGCTGCCGGAGCCGCCCGCCGAGACACTGGAGCGTAACCGTCTTGCCCGCACCAGTTGAGCCACCGATCCACCAGTTGCCATTGGTGTATTTGTAGTCGTCATACGGGTCCAGAAAGACCGGAGAACGATTGTAGAGGTTCAGGCCAAGAAAGATCCCGTTGTGGTCGCTGAGCTCATAGGAGGCAAAAGGGAACGCCGCTGCCACGCCGGAGGTCAAGGCATTGCGTCGCGCCTTGCGCTCAATATCCGGATCGAGGGCCAGAATGGGCAGAGATGACAGGAACGCCTGCTCGTTTTTGTAGTCGCAGCGCCGGGCGATCATATCAATGGATACGCATAGCTTCTCAACCTCCGTAACACGCTGCTCCAGTGTCTCCGGGTCAGGAGCTGTCACCTCAATGAGGGTGTGCATATAGTAGAAATCCTCGCCTTGACGGTTAATCACATCCTTCAGGTACAGGCCGGAGTTGATGGCGCTGTCCAGCTCCTCATAGTCCTGGCGTGTATCACCGATATCCCGCATACGGGAGCGGTTGACCATGGTTGTCTGTGAGATTTTGGAGAGGATCTTATCCTTGGACTGGCGCTTGACCAGGAAATTTACGTTGATGCCTTCTCCGGCCTCTACCAACGGAGCCAGCCAACAGGAGCCAACTGTGGTGGTGTACCCGTAGCCCGTAACATAGAGATAGGTATGATAAATGCCGTCCACTACGATGTAGTCACGGCTTTTGGTGTCCACGGTGGTCGGGGACAAAATATCAAGAATCGTGGTGGAGCCAGCTTCCAGTTCTGTTAAGTCGGGTTTTTCTTCACCAAAAATCAGTGTCTTCAAAAAGGGCTGCTTTTTGCCTGCCTGCTCCTCTTTGCTCCGCTTCTCATTTTTGACCTTTGCCGGGGCGGACTTTGCCGCCGTTTTCTTCTTGGGGATCTTTTTCGTCTGCATTGTCTCACTCCTCATAAATGCCGTGTACGGCGGTAGTCATGTCAAATACCCCTTCGGGCAGCCGGACCCGCTGGCTGGTCTTCTTACTCAGGATCTCATACAGAAGATTGAGAATGAAGTTGTCGCAGTAGCGGGGTTCCAGCACCTCCAGCTCACAGAGGTCCAGATACCGCCGGGCAGTGTCCGCCTCCTCGTTGAGCCGCTGTACGATGGCCTGCACGGTATTGCGCTTGGCTCGCATCCCAGCTTCATACTGAAAGACCAGAAAAAAGCGATGCCGCATGGCGTTGCTGGCAATGCCGAGACCGATCTCCTGAATGTTGTCCTCAATCATTTCCCGGCACGCTTCGTTGTCCTCATTTTCAGCATAGCGGTGCATCTGCTCTACATACGCCTGCGTATCCGCAGGAAGCGTTCGGGCTACCATTTGAAGGTCGTTTGGTGCGATTTTCAGGTATGCCGCAAAGGAAGATATGATGTTCTGGCGGTCGCTGGCCGATTTCAGATAGATGTTGACAGGCAGCACCTCCAGGATCTTTACAAAGCGGTTATCCTTGGTGATGACCACTCCACCGATGATATTTTTGATGGGGAGCCATGCCTGTATGCTGTCACGGTAAGCACCACTGCTGTCCCCAGACTGAACTCCACCGCCAAATAGCAGTTCTTTCAGGTTCATTTCCTGACCTCCCCTCGATATAAAATGATCCTGCGCCCCCGACGCCACTTCCACCAACTGCCAAGCCAGCGGGTCATGCTATCGTCATTGATGCCGATTAATCCGAAGCCGCCGATAGGAACTATGATGGTCAGCGTCACAATAATTTTTATCGTCAGTGTAAACGGCAAAAAAGCGATGCAAAGATATAAAGCCGGGATTGTCAGGACAACAGCTTCCACCAAATTCCGAAGCTCGAACAGACCCATGATACGGCCGGCATCGGTGAAATTGGTGGGAATATGGTAGACTTCATAATTCATCTGCTTCTACCTCCAGTGGTTGCAAAAGATTTCCTTTGTGAGCTTCATACTCCAGCTCCAGTTGTTCCAGCGCAGCTTTCCGGGCTGCTATAACAGCCCGGAAAGCATGATCCAGTGCTTGCTCGTTTCTCGGTGTGCTGCTGTATCGACCGAGTTCAAGCTGGCTGATGTATTGACCGCTGAAACCGCTGTGGTGATGAAGTTCCTTCAGCGAAATATGGTGCCTCCGGCGCAGTATGCGAAGTTGTGTTGTCGTGACCATTATTCCACCTCCAGATAGGTGATGTAAGGCAGCTTGCACCACCCTTGCCAGCCACGACCGGCCAATTCGGTTTTTACGACACCCTTTCTGGTGCCCATGGCTTCAATGACGTAGCCGTTTCCGATGTAGACACCGACATGCCCCTTTTTCCAGAGCATGAGACCTACGACCTCCGGCATGGTGTCCATGGAGCCGTAGTCTGCATTTAAGGTGCCGGCATCCTTGGCCGCCTGATACATCTGGTTTGCACCATAATCAGGCATTCCGTTTACCGCATAGCCAATCGTCATATCGGACGTGTCCAGCCAGCCATAGCCCTTCACAAGGCCCACACAGTCTGCCGTGCGCCGGCCCAGCCAGTTCTCCTCAATGAAATCAGCATAGTTGCCAACACCATCAGGGTATTGCTCCTTTTTGTACTCAAACAGGGACTCTGTAAGAACATTTCCGTAGGTACCCCATACATAGCCCCAGTTGTTTTCCCACGCTTGGATGGCATAGGCGGCGAGATCAAGGTTATTCTTGCTCTCCGGGTCAGTAAAGTTGGAAATGTCGATCTCATTGTCATATTCTGTGCCGTACTGGACATTGCCGGAATAAGAGCCATCACCACTGTAATCAGGCTGGTAGGCATTGTAATAGGATGCGTATTTATTGATGGCATCGCTCTCCTCAAGGGTTTCAAAGAGAGCACCGGCCCAGAGCTTGGCATCTTCATCGAAGCCCAATTGATCCATCAGATCATCCGGGTCCAGGCGTTTGACTGTAATTTCCAGAGTTGTCACTGTTCCGTCTCCACCAATACCGAGAGACGGAAAATATGAGATGTTGGACTTGCAGAACTCCCGAATATCGGTGGCAGTCATGGCGTCAAGATCCTGTCGGTAGGCAGCAGAGTTGATGGCAATGATCCAGAGTAGATCTTCCTCGTTCATAGAATTGTCTACAACGATACGGTCAATGGCTGTTCCATCTTCCTCGTACTCTTCCACAATACTGGTTACTACGGAGTCGATCTGAGTCTTTTCAAAATCCTCAAGGCTCATGTAGACCCCGCCGATGGTCATGGCTTGCTCCGTCATTCGGATTACCGTATCGGTATCCGAGGAATTGTACCCGAAAAAGATGTTAGGCAGAGCCGTGAAGATCACCATGGGAATCACGATGACAGCGATCAAGACGCCAATCAGAATTTTGATAAGAAAAGGCAGGGCTTCCTTGGCTGCGACAACAGCGGCGCCGTATGCACCGGACACCGCTGCTGCCTGAATGATACGGTAAGCCGCCTTCGCAGCACGTACGAGAGTTGCCGCAGTCTGCGTACCAGAACGGGAATTGTTGTGCTCGCTCATGTTTTCTTACCCCGCTGTTTCCTTGTGGGCTGCGAGGCAGAGGCTGTATCCGCATGTCCCTTTACCGCTGCCTTGGTGTTGGACACAGCCTTTTTCCCGCCCTGTGAGCCGGTTGCGTAAGGAACAGAGGCAGTGCTTCGCGCCGTTTGACGCGCCTGCGTTGCTTGGTGGCCTCCCGTCACAGTTCCTGCTGGGCCGGGGTGCAGCCCGGGAGCGCTGCTCTTCACCGTAGGCATGGAGCTGGCAGAGGCCGGACGCGGTTCCTGCCGAGTCGGGCTATGCTGCCTTGCCTCTGTCGGTGCTGCGGTACTTGCGGAAGCAAGATTCCTGCCGGGCCGTGGTTCTTTTACGGCTTGCTGGGCAGACGCCGTGGGCGGCTTTCCTGCCGGGCCGTGCTGGGTGTCTTCTGTGTGAACCGTAGTCTGGCGTGTAACGGAAGCACCCGTCTGTGATACCGGAGCAGCCTTGGGTACACTCTGCGCCGGTCGTTGAGAGAACCGGGTATCCGCAGGTCGGGCCTGGGTCTGCTGTCCTCCTGCTGCAACCGGAGCGGAAGGTGCGCCCTTGATGCCGGCCGATGGGGCTTGCGTGGAGACAGGGGTTGTATTCTGAGTTGTTTGTCCCACGGTGATTCCGGTTCGTTCTGCAGCTTGTGTCGTGCCGGTGACCGGCCCACCCTGTACCTTCTGCGTATTCACCTGAGTCATGCGGGAGGGTGAAGGTGCTGCCGGTGTTCCTGCCGCGCCGTGCTGCACTGCCGCGGATGCCGGTTGAACCGGAGATGCAGCGCCGTTTCTGATTTGAGAGGCTGCGGCTGCACCTGTCATTCCAGCCACTCCAGCCGCCGCTACCGCTCTTCCTGCCGCGCCGGGTCTGCCTGCAACAGACTGAGCACCGACGGGCGGCGTTGACGACGCGGATCTCACATGAGTGGGAGAGCGCCGGGTACCGGGAGGGACGGAACTCTTTCTGCTCTGTGCTCCCGGACGAGCTGTCTGTCCCACCTGGGAGCCGCCCTGATACATAGAGGATGTGGTATGTTCCTGCGTGATTGACTGCCGGCTGCCTGCTTGTGTGGTGCTGCTCTGATAGGCAGCACCCTGGTGCGTGGCAGTCTGCTGAGAACCGCTTTGCTGAGAAGTGTTCTGCTGCGTTGTGGTCTGCTGGGATGTACTTTGCTGTGCGTAGTTGGCCGATCCGGCACCGCCGCTGCGTCCACCCACAGGACCGCCCATATGGGGGCCGCCCGAACCACCAGGAGGCGTGCCGGGAGATTTGCCCCTGCCAACACCACCTGCACCTTTGCCAGACGAGCCTGCGCTTTTACCCACAGCCTTTGTGATCTGAGAGGCTGCGGTGCGCACGACCATGTAAGTCAGCGCACCGGGGAACACTCTGCCGAGAGAGTCGCCAGTGATGGCAGGATTCAAGCCAATGCGGGTCACGATGGCGTCTGCCTTCCGTGCGACCTTTACGATCGTCAGGATCAGCACCATCCAGGGCAGAACATCCAGACCGCTCGGCACAGTAGAGAGAACAGACAAAAGCATTTTGAAAAAGATCACGTTGGTCACCATCAGCAGGCACATACTGCCAAACATCCGGCACCAGCCTGTGAAAATTTCTGACGTGCTTTTGCTCCCGCCCATGGAAAAGGCCAGCGGCGCTGTGATGGTCAGCATGGCGAGAATCACATACCGCTCCGCAATCTCCAGCAACAGCTTGAAAACCTTGAACATGATGATAACGCCAAATATGATGACCAGCAGCCACGCCGCCGTCAAGGAACCAAACACACTCTCATCTACCAGCTGCACGTTGACAGCATTGGGTATCTGCAGCAAGTCAATAATCCTTGAGGTCATGCTCAGGCCAATGTCGCAAATCTGCGGGCTTGCCAGCAGCAAAAACGAAAAAATGAAGGTGCGAGTAAAAAGCAGCTTGGGATCTTCGCCCTCGAAGCCGAGGCCAGACGCCATGCTTTTCAGTGCTTGAAAAACCAGATTGCCGATCAGCAGCGCCCAGCCCACAGCCATAAGCACCTGCATGATATCGTCGATGACAGGTACGTGGGTCTTTAGGTAGGCAAAATCCATGCTCATGATGTCCAGCAGGGCGGACGAAAAATATTGCCAGCATTCCAGAGTCAGGCCGTAGGCCCACTCCATAAAGCCTTGAAAAATCAGCTCAAGCAATGTGGACACCTCCTTTGAGCCGGAGTGCTGTCCGCATTACGGGGTCAGCGTTGCAAGGCCGCTGAACAAGGGTGCAACATAGGCAATGAATGCGCCGATACCGTTGATGATGGCCCAGGCGATCCAGATGCGCTTGAGCCAGTCCCAAGCCTGATCGACCTTGTGCTGGTTATTGGAGAGCTTTGCGCCAACTACAGCCACGGCAGACATCAAACCGGCCAACACCGTGCTGATACCCGCAATCTTGCTGTAAACATCCACGATGATGCTGTTGGCAACCGTCCACATATCATCCACCGCGAGTGCGGGAACGGTCAGCACCGTAATAAGCAGCATAAGCATGAGACAAGAAACGTAAAGCCGGTATAGTTTTTTCATGGGTTCCTCCTTCATATATAGAGAGAGGGGACAGAGCCGTGCTCTTATCTCCTTGAATCTTTGCGAATATTTCTTTGTTGGATTGACTCCATCCTGTGCGGGTCATCAGTCAGCATCAGAGACATCTTCCGAAATTCCTCCAGATGCGGCTCAAAGGCGTCGAACAGATCTGGATCAAAGGCTCCGCACTCCTCGTCGTAAATCATTCTTGCTGCTTTTTCGGGTGGGATCGCCTTGCGGTAACTGCGATCACTGCGCAGAGCATCATATACATCGGCGAGGCTCACGATCTGCACATAGGTCGGTATCTCATCGCCGCAAAGTCCCAGGGGGTAACCGCGTCCATTGATGCGTTCATGATGGTGAAAGCAGATCTTCTGCGCATAATCATAAACATCCTCACCCCTCAGTTCAGGGATGATCTGATCAACGCACAGAGCACCCAGAATCGTGTGCTGTTCCATTTCTTTATGATCTTTGTTGGTCAGTTCATCTTTCTTATTGACCAGTCTTGGCGGCATTACGTTTTTCCCGATGTCATGCAGTGCCGACGCTTCCGCAATATCGGGAATATCACTCCACAACTCCGCTTCCAGCATACCGATGATCCATGAATGACAGAGCATGATCTGGACAAAATCCCGGAAGTGGGCACCGTGGGAGGTCTCCTGTTTCTTGGCGGTGTGCTCAGTTAAAACCAGACGAACTCGAACTTTTTCCACGAAATATCTCCTCCTTAATGTAAAGGGCCTGCGCAGGATGCCTTAGAGGCACCCTGCACAGGCCGATAGTCAGTTGTTATGGGATTTCACAGTTTAGATCAATATCCGGTTTTGGGGAGTGCAGGTGTGGTACCGTAGCGTCGAATGATCGTCACCCAGCTTGCGTTGGCTGTCTGCCAGGTACCCTGATACTTGCCGCCCACATCGGCGCGGTTGGTCATGTAGTAACCGTTGACGGCATTCCCGTTGACCATAACGCTCAACGTAGGATTGGCAATGCTCTGGAAGCCAACAGGCACCTTACCAAAGTCAAAGTAGACGTCGGTAATGAACTCACCCGCCTGCACGGGGATGGCGTTCAGCGCAAAGGAATAGTTATTGCTGGTGAGCAGGTTGGATGCCAGCACCTGATAGTTGGCCGTGTAGTTGGTCTTATACAGGATGCGGTAATTCAGCCGTGCGCTGTATGTGCCGGTGGTGAGGGTAGTCGCCCGGGCAACATCGGTGGGGATACGGTCATGCCAGAAGAAACTCTCCAGATCCACATTGGAGGTGTTGGCAACGGTGATGTCGTATCGCATCTGATTTCCGGCCAGCACCGCAGTGTTGCCGCGCTTTGTGATGGAAACGCCCAGTTCAGCCGTCTTATCATAGGCGGAGAACTTAATGATCTGACCGGCATACTCCAGAGTTACATCAAACACCTCGGAGGATACCTGCCAGTAGGCGGGCGCAGAGACCTCTCTAATCTGATAACGGGTCAGGGGCAGAGGCTTGCTGGCCGCAACACCACGGGCATCGGTAGTAATATAGTCTACGACCTTGCCGCTGCGGGCATTGATAATCTCATAGACAGCACCCTTCAGTGGTGTGCCGGGAGCAGTTCCGGTGATCTCATTGTACTCAGCGGAGTACTTGTAGACCTGGATTTGACCGGTTACTGCGGTGTTCTCCCACTCAATCTCCGCGGTCTTGCCTGGCTTGACGTAGACGGTCTTATACTCCTTATCCAGGATGTAGCCCTCCGCTGCCTCCAGTTCGCGCAGGTACATCCGGCCGCTCAGGCCGTCAGGGATCTCGATGTAGACGTAACCTTCATTGTCGCTGGTGTACTCGCCCAGAGGGTTCTTGTTGGCGTCGTACAGCAGGAACTTCGTGCCATAGATGCCCTCCTCCGTGCGGCTGTCGATTTTGTGGATGATGATTCTTGAGAACGCTTTGTTCATAATGGTCAAAGTGGTGTTTTTCCCATTCTCCACAGTGAAATAGTGGGGTGTATCGTCCAGCCGGAATCCATCTGCCGCTTCAATCTCCACGGCATAGTAATCTCCGGCATCCAGCTGAATCCGGACTCTTCCGTTTTTATCAGTGGTCACGGTATCCACCAGACCATCATCCATACGACGGATCTCAAACGTGGTGTTGGGGATGCGCTCAGACTTGTCATCCTCGTTGACTTTGATCAGCTCCACATTTCCGTCGGGCGCGTTGTAAAATGTCAGCGTCTGCGTATCATCCGGATTTACCTCCACCGTCTGAGACTCATATCCGGGGGCGATGGTATATCCATCCAGCGGCCGGGTTTCTTTTACCACGATGGTACCCACGATTCCGGTAATGCGGATTTCGCCATTGGCGTCGGTGATGTAGAGGCCCTTGCTGGAAAGATGGCCGTTGGCGTTGTCCACATAGCTTCCGTCGGCGTAGGTGAGCTGGAACTCCACCCCGGCCAGGGGCTTGCCGGTCACGCTGTCCTTCTTCTGAATGACAAGGGTCCCGCATTTTTCGTTGTAGAACCGCAGGGTCTGCACTTCGCCCTCTTTGATAAGGATACTCTTGGGACTGGTGTCCAACACATAACCCTCCAGCCCCTTGACCTCCCGTGCGGTGACCGTCAGACCAGGTTTCAGATCCGTGATAACAATACGGCCATTTTCATCGGTGATAAATTCGCCATTGCTTTTGCCCACGGCGCCGCCATTAGAGTCTGTCACCAGGAAGGTAACGCCCTTCAGGGGTGTAGTGGTGCCTTCGATATACTTCTCAATGACTAGTGTGGTGGAAGGCGTGTTGGTAAAACGGAGTGTCTGCGTCTCATTGGGATCGACCTTGACCGTCTGCGTCTGGCCGGCAGGGTCGATGGAGTAGCCGGGAATTGTTTTGGTTTCCGTGACCACCAGGGTCCCCACCACGCCATTGATGGTAATTTTGCCGTCTTTGTCTGTATAATACAGGCCGTTACTGGAAATATACCCGTTCTCATCGGCCACATACTCTCCGGTGGAGGTGGTGACTTTGAATGTAACACCCTCCAGCGGCTTGCCAGTTAGAGAGTCCCGCTTGTCGATAATCAGTGTGCCTGCTTTGGAATTCTTGATGACGACCGTTTGCGTGTCACCCTTGCTGCCGATGACCACATTGGTGGAGGGAGCATCCATGACATAGCCTGTGGGGGCCTTGATCTCCGTCAGGACGTAAGCGCCGGGAGCCAGATTGATAATCCTGATTTCTCCGTTGGCATCGGTGGTAAAAATACCATTCTGCGTCAGGGTGGAATCCCCGATCACGCCGTCCAGCCCGACTTCACAGCCAGCGGCAGTGGTCACACGGAACTCCGCGCCGGGGAGGGGCTGACCGGTGGCACTGTCCCGCTTCTGGATGATGAGCTTGCCCTTGGGCTGGTTCTTGAAGGTCAGGCTGACCGTGCGGCCCTCCTTGACCTGAACGGTCTGGGATTGGGTATCAATGATATAGCCGTCCGGAGCCTTCGTTTCCGTCACAATGACGCTTTTGCCGGGTTTCAGGCCGGGGACGCGGATCTCGCCATGCTCGTCCGTCCGGAAGATGCCGTTGGCGTCCCCGATCAGCGTACCGTCCGCGTAGGTGATCTTAAATTCCGCATTGGCAAGGGTCACGCTGGGGTTCACGGAACAGACCTTGCGGAGCAGGAGGATGCCGTCCGGGGCGTTGTCAAAGCGGACGGTGATCACACTCTGCTCACCGCTGTCTGCCAGATAGATCGTTTCCGAGGCGTTGATGATGCTGTACCCATCGGCAGGGTCAACTTCCTCCGCGATATAGGTGCCGGCGGTCAGGCCCGTCCAGATGGCGGTGCCGTTTTTGCCGGTGACCTTCTGCCCAATGGTCGTGCCGCCGGTGCCGGAGGTGCCGCCCAAAAACCGCAGCTGGAAGGTGCAGCCAGGGAGCGCCTCATGGGTCACGCTGTCATACTTCTCAACAACAATGGCATTCAGCGGGGTATTCTGGAAGGTCAGGGTCTTGCTCTCACTGCCGTGGAGGATGATTTTCTGGGTGGAGGGCTCCTTCATCTGGAAACCGGGAGCGGGTTCCACCTCCGTCACGGTGTACTCGCCGGGATAGAGCCGCTTGCCCTGCTCATGGAGCCGGATCTCGCCCTTGGCGTCTGTGAGGATATTTCCGTAATCAATGGTGGCAGGGGCTTCGGCGGATTCGCCGCTGCTGGTGTAAGTGATGTGGAACTTGGCTCCCTCCACAGGCGCGCCAGCCACGCTGTCCTCCTTGTAGATGGTGAGCTGGGGCATTTTCCGATTCCGAAAAGTGACATTCACCTCGTCACCGGCGTTCAGGCTGACGGTCTGCTCCCTGTCGGCGTTTTTGCTGGGCAGGTAGTACGGAGCGGGAACAGATTTTTCTGTAATTCTGTAGCTGCCGGGGGCGACGCGGTCCGTCACGGTACCGTCCGCGCCGGTGGTCCAATCGGCGGAAAAATCACTGTCGATGCCCTCCAGAGTGAACACGGTGCCGGGGATGGGCTTGGAATCCTCCGCGTCGATTTTGGTGACGGTCAGCCGGGGCATTTTCAGGTTTTCAAATACGAGGTTTTGATCGTCACCGGGGCCAAGGTAAATGGTCTGGATCGTCTCGCCGCCCACCACATAAGGGTCAGGGACGGATGCTTCCTTTACCTCATAGCTGTCCACAGGGACAGCGGTGAGAACCGCCTTGCCGTCCGGCCCGGTGGTGACGTCCTGATGATAGCCGTAATGGATGCCCTTGATCTCAAAGACCGTGCCGGGGATGGGCTGCTTGGTCTGCTTATCCAGCTTCTGGATCGTCAGATTAGGAAGCTTCTGGTCTTTGGCTGTTACGGTCACGGTGCCGCCGCCATTGACCATGTCCTGATCCACATGGGCAATGACGGGTTTCTGCAATCTGGCGTATCCAGCCGGGGCAGAGACCTCAACAAAAGCATACATACCTTCGGTCACATTGGTGATTGTGATGGTGCCGGAAGCATCCGTCTTTTCCGACGCGATGATCTGGCCGTCCTTCACCACATTGAATACCGCACCTGCAAGTGGCTTACCGGCATCGTCCAGCTTCAACAGCTTGACCTTTACTTTTGCATCATTTTCAAATACCAGGGCAACATTGTTTTTACCATCCCAATAGAACTCCTGCTTTGCCTTATTAGGGTCGGAACTGATGGAGTATCCCTCGGGAGGCGTCACTTCGGTGGCAGTATAGCTGCCCACGGGCATCGAATCCCATGGCACACCGGATAGTGCCCCATTATTCACAGTCGTGTAAGTGCCGGAGAAATTGTTGTCAACACCCTCAATTTTGATGACAGCGCCAGCGAGGCCACGGGTAGGATCATCGGCATCTACTTTGCGGATACTGCCGCTGGCAGAGACGATAGGCGTGTCTGTAAAGGTAACCGTTACGGAATTGTTGCCGTTGCCGGGCAGGACGACATATTCAGGGCCTGCGTTGTCGATCTGATATCCGTTGGGTGCATAGGTTTCCGTAATGGCATAGGTGTTGGCATCCAGCGGGGATACCACCACGGTTCCATCGGCACCGGTCACCACATCCTTAGAGAAGGAACCGTTGGTGGATTCGATGTGGAAACGTGCGCCGGGGAGGCCCTTGGTGGGATTGGTAGCATCCACCTTTCGGATGGTCAGGGAATACTGCTCCTCCGTCACGTTCAATTCGCCAATCATAACAGACTGAACGGTACTTGCGGGATGGGTGGAAGATCCAGAACCCGTGAAACCGTACTCCTTCACGGTACAATCGCCCCAAACGCCCTGAGCACCCAGATCAAGAATGTACTGGGTGCGGTCCCGGAAGGAGGTTCCGTCCAGTTTATCATCAATGTCCGTATAGCTGGTGCCTTGCAGAACATTGTAGACGGCCATCAGTTCTTCGGCGCAGGATACAACGGAGTTGCTCATGGAGCCTCCCTTGTAACGCCATACGATTGCCTGAACCCAGGCATTCATGTACCAGGTGTACCCTGTATCCCAAATGGTATCGACGCCCAGGGCAATTGCCTTATCCGTAAATTTGCCGGTGGAATGTGCGTAGTAATACGCCATCATCTGCTTCACGGTGGAGTCCGTGATCTCATGGGGGTTGCCCCAGGTCTGGCCAAGGAGCGAATTGCCCATGCCCTTGCCCTTTTCACCGCAGAAGCCGATGGTGTTGGTACCTGCAACGTCGTAATACATCTGGTGCAGGGTACACTGTCCAAGTGCTGCCGAGTTGTACGATACGCCGGACATGCCGAACCGCTCCAATTTGATCGTGTCGGTTTCCGCTGCGAACGCTGTGGCGGGGAACATGCCTAACACGCAGACCAGCGTGAGAAGCAGTGCTGTGATGCGGGAAAATGCAGAGTTTGTCGTACTTTTCATATAGATGTCTCCTTCCTGATATTTGGAATGATGAAAAGTTGTAAAAGGAAGAGAGCCCCCCAGCCGAAGCTGAAAGGCTCTCTGATTAAGTAATAGATTTATCCGTAGGGATTGATCGTTCCGGGGCAGCCGACGAACATATAACAGAAGGTCCAACCGCTATCCACGGTAACCCCAACGCCAACACAGTCCGCATTGGAATTGAGCATTGTTTCCAGGTGGCCGGGGGAGTTGGCCCAATTGGTGACTGCACGCTGTGGAATGTCCTGAGCGGCGGCCCCGGTAAATGCGGTAAGATTGCTACCGAAGCCATGGGGATACCCGCTTGCGGCAACTGCTTCGCATTCCACGCGGTTGTGGTGATACGTAAAAAGCTGCTGCGAGCACTCCTGTGCGGCGCTCATCAGGCTTTCATTTACCGCCAGGGCCGTCATACCGTGTTCAGCCCGCACCTCATTGATCCGCTGCACGATTTCAAGTCGGATTTTCATATCTCCAGTGGGGTCGTTTGTCCCTTTGGAACTGACCTCATTGTTTTCTGCTGAGGCATTACCTGTGTCCGCGGCCGCTGAAGAATCGGCAGGTTTGACCCCGGTATATTCCGCAGTCGTATCTACCTGAACGCCATTGTCCCAAAAGACATTGAAACCAACTTCTTTTCCGATATCCCGGAGTTTGACGTAGTTGTACCCTCCGATATTATAAGCGTCCATTTGCACTTGGCGGCCATCCACGTAAGTGGGTTGCCAGGTAGGCTGCGCCACAACACCTGCTGCCGCCGCTCCCCCTACCATTGTTGCACCGATGAAAATACCGATGCAAAGCGTCAAAATCATACTGCTCTTTTGGAATCTTTCTTTCATGACATCATGCCCCCTTCCGATAAAACACAGTCGTTACGCTGGCTGTCATGCGTCGGGTATCCTCATCATAGACGCAACGGTCAAACTCATAAATACCCATCTGCTCAGCCTGTTCTGCCAGTTCCGCAGGAAGGTCAACGGTGATGTCCATTTTGATTCTTACTTCATCGTCCTTCCTTTTTGGCTTGAATTTCTGTACCAATCTGATACTTCCTTTAGGATTTATATTCTCCGGAGTGATTTGAGAATAATACAGAAATCGGCCGTTGTCAAAGGATTATTTGAAATGCGTGCGCCACACTTTCTTTACATTGCGAAACCGCTGCGGCGCAAGGGTTTCATCAGTCTGCCTCAACAGCCTGAACACAAACTCGTTTGCTGGGTTGGTTGGCAAGGCAGGTGGTAATGGTGATGCGGTTGTCGACCGTTGCCTGCAGGTAGTTCCAGTCAGAACTGGAGATGGTCTTCACCAGAACGACCTCGTAGGTGCGGGTGCCGTAAATCGTGGTATAGGTGATGGTATCGCCAATCTCCAGATCCTTGATGTCACCGATCACGTACTTGGCACCTCTGTTGTGCCCGCACACGCCGACATTTCCATCCCACGCGGAGGTCGTACTGTAGTGCCCAAGTCCCTTTGCCATGCTGGCATTGGTTTCACCATCCCAGACCTTCATGTTGATGTCCAGCGAAGGAATTTTCAATGTGCCAATGCTGCCATCCTTGCGCTCCATGTCCTCTGCGCTGGTATAGGCAGGCTCACGATACACAGGGGTGGTCGTAGCGCCGCTGGAAATTCCGGGACTGCCAGAGTTTCCGGTGTCCACACCGTAACCGCCAATCCCGGTGGACACATTCACAAACTGCTGCAGTCCGGGCAGACGCGCCTTTTCCATAATGCCGGTCTGCGTAGTGCTAAAGCTGCCATAAGGCAGTTTGGGAATCTGGTAGTCCACAAGATTGGTGCCGCCGTAGTTGTACGATGAGCCGTAGACGTCTCCATAGGAAGTGGAGGGATAATACTCGGTATCCGATTTGGACTCAAAGGTGTACTCCGCGGCAAAGGCACTGACCGACAGCGATAACACCGTCACGATCATCAGCGCCATACAAATCAGTCGCCACATGTGTTTCATTGATGCAAAGCCTCCTGTTCATCTTCAGATTCTTCTTCCAGCTCATTTTCCTCTTCAAGGTGCTTAGCCTCTTTACGGTTGCGCATAAGCAGAATGCCGCAGGCTGCAGCTGCGATCAAGCCGCCGCCAGCGAGAAGGAAAGGCCAGTTGGTGGCGAAAAAGTTCCCGATACCGCCAATCATATCAACCGCTGCCGACTTGGACGCGGGTTCTCCCAGATAGGTCAGAACATAGGTAATGCTTTCGATTCCTTCATGGGAAATATCTCCTACATATTCAGCCGTTGTAACATACCCTGTAGCAGCGTTGTAAGATGCCTTGGCAGAGTAGGTAGCAACGGCCTGATAGGAAGAAGGCATTAGGGCTTCACCCACAAGATCGGTGCCTGTAACCTGCCACTCCACATTGGCAAGACTCAATGTCCTGCCGTTCTTTATGGTCGTGGCCGGGACATAGGACATATCGTTGCGATCAAGCTGGCCGATGGTCTTGGTTTCGGTCACAGTATAGCTCTTGGTGGTGTAGCCAGCAGCCTCTGTAACGATGCTGGTATGGTCCAGAGCGAGGGTACCCTTGAAAATACCATCATCGTATTCGATGGTGGGCTCCAAATTCTCAAGAATTACGGACAGGTCTTTCTTGCTTGTTTCGATGGTGACGACTTCCGTGTGCTCCTTGGTCTCCTCGATTGGATTTTCGGTCTTGACGATGTTTGCGAAGGTATAGAGGAAACCCTCCAGTTCAAAAGGTTCCTCAATAAGGGTTGCAGGGTCCTGGTCGGCTGGAATGGTGTAGGTCTTGATGGCCTGCTGGCTGCCATTAAGGTTCTGGACCACGGTACCCGTTGGCACTTCCAGAGCGAAAGCATTGACGGACATAGCCAGAGTCAGCAGCACACAAAGTATTGCTTTTTTCATGGTTTGCGGTAGCCTCCTTCTCAAAATTTTCCTGCGGTATCCACTGCCGCAGCACACGGGATAGTGCGGGATAATCGATTCACGATACCATTTCCTCCTTGATTTTGTATTCTACTGCGCGCTCCGGGTACTCTCGCAGCGCGTCCAGTATTCTTAGCGATTGCTCCAGCGCTTGCATCGTATCTCGTTTCTGCCGCTTGATGAAGCCATGAAGGAGCAGCACACCCCCGTTGGGACACAGATAGAAGATAATTCGGATCAGCATTTTGCTTTTTACCCGCAGCTCACACAGATCACGATACCGCTCCAATGAAAACCGCTTGAAATGGGGTTCCTTCAACTCCGGTTTCTGTGGCAAGGAGAGCTGATAAACCCGCAGAAGAATCTTCTCCCGCAAGCGCGGGTCAAGCCCATCAATGAAATGGGGAAGCTGGGCGGTTTTATCCGGTGGTTGATAGATTAAAATTCCTTTCACGGTTGGGACACCTCCTCAGAGTCGCATAGCTGTTTCAGGTGCAGGACATAACTGTCTGCAAATGTCCCGGCAAGGATGGAGTTGCCGCTGATCCACCAGATTGGATTGGGCAGAGTCTGCCCCAATCCGTCATATTGCAGGCAGATCAGCAGAAACTTCTGTCTGCCCTCTGCTGTTTCTGCTGCCGAAAAGAGCTGGTCCAAATCATCTTTGACCATCGAATAATCCTGATAAAAGTCGCACAGCTCATCAAAGAGCAACCCGGCGTACACAGCACTCAGAGCAAACAGGGACGTTTTATCCACCTCCCCATCTGGACGGATCAGACCCATCCTTCGCAGCCGCTCTTCGGCTCCATCATCAAAGGGGTTTTGTGCTCGGCGCATTCGTCCATTTCTTCTGGCATCGTTCATTTTCATCATCTCCCCATGGCATAAAAAAAGCCTGGCACCGCAAATGCGGTGCCAAGCGTCGCTATCAACTATGGTTTGCTATCTATCCCCCTCGAAATCGAGGGGATTAGATGCACTTACACACTTTTTCTTTTTGGAATGATGGATTGATCTAACATTTTCCTGACGTCAGGAAAACGTTACTCCTTGAAGCTGTTCTCATCGTCTACCACCTGTGCTGATGTCTCAATCATCTCTGTGACGACTGTATTCAACTGGGCGGCATTTTTCTCAGTGATGACCGGCTTGCCTGTGCGCTCCTCCAATGCCTTACGTGCAACTCCGGCAACTTCGCCTCCCTGACGGGCAATATCCATGCTGGCAGAAAAGCCCTCCGGCTTTGCCTCTCTGGAAATGTCCCGGGTAGATGCTTCGGCCAGCATGGTCAGCACCAACTCGGTATCGCTCATGTTGTCCCGTAGATTTTCCTTTTTTAAGCCCTTCAGATTTTTGTACTGCCGGGTACTCATGCCGGACCAGGTGCGCGTGATTTCATCGGTCAGGATAGCATATTCCTTTCCCTTTTCTACTCCACGCTTTTGCCACTCCTCGGTCAACTCATTACGGATACGGATAGATAGTAAGCGCTGATGTACCCAATCGGGGTCGTAGCCTTTCTTCAGATAAGTTTCCAAGGCACGGTCAATGGCCTGTTCCGGGTCGATGGTTTCTTCAATACGCTCTCGGCCGACCTGGGCCAGCCACGCCTTCATAGGCTCCGCCTTGCGGGAAGGAATAGATTGGATGATGCGCAAAAGCTGTTCTATGGTAGCAACATCTGTTTTGCGCTTTTTTCCGTCTGCCGCAGTCATCTTCAACTGCTTACAATTTGTAAGCAGTTGATCTGCACCTTCATCCTTGAGTCTTTTTTTCACAACAGCCCAGTATGTGCTGGCACCGCGCGAAGTAGTTTGATCTGTCAGTGCGCCCACCACATCTACCACTGAGAAATACCACTCTTCCTTTTCTTCATCCCAGGCCGTGCGGATAGGCTGATTTTCAAACAGCTGAATTTTGTCCTGTTCGCTCATAATAACCCTCTATTTCACTTGATGACACGACTTTCCTGATGTCGGAAAAGCCGAAACTTTCTTGTTTTGTTGTATTTATTATACTTTACCCAATCCTGTTCTGCAAGAACTCCAGAAACAGCTCTTCCAATTCAGCATCACTGCCGAGTTTTTCTAAGTATGGAGCAAATCGCTTTCTATTGAACTTGATTTCTTTGGGTGGGGCCATGCGGCGCCTGTCTTCGTTTGCCCGCGCTTCCCGCCATGCAGCATTCACCGCTTGTCGATCGGCACAGGGCGGAGGACATTTCTGCACGATATAGTTCACAGTGGCGATATTCAGCTGATACCCCTCAATGGTACACATATCTGTAAATGCCTGCTGGGAACTGGCATCGTACTCCGCAATCTTTTCAGCGCAGGACAACGGCAACAGCCTCGGTTGCTCCTCCAATAGCTCCTGAAGAGCTGGGATGAGCTGCGTCATTTTGATGGCCTTGCGGATTTCATACTCTGTAACACCAAAAAACTCTGCAACGATTTTGCGAGCATTGTACCTTTGGCGAATTTCGCCAAAGGTATCGGCTTCATCGTCCATCTCTAACTTCTGGCGAATTTCGCCAGAAGTTAGGATGTCAGTCCGAAGTCCCTGTTTTCGCTGGACATCTAAAAGTGCCTTGTACGCTTGCCCTCGCTCAATAATCGTTAGATCCTGTCGGCGCAGCAGATTGGTTGCAATAGCGATAGTTGTGGCCCGTTCATCGTCAGCCTCCACGATTTCGGCCTCAATCTCAGACCACCCGTTCAGCTTTCCGGCGTTTGTTCGGTTGTGTCCGGCTAAAATCTCATACTCATCCCGGTTCGGAATTGCTCTGACAATGATCCGCTCAAGCTGCCCTTCTGCTGCCATATGTTCGGCAAGGGCTTCCAGCTTGGCAGTGGGATACGGTTTGAAACCTATATCCGTAGTGAAAAAGGGGTGTAACTTGCTAATTGGCAGCTTGCAGATCGTTGTCTTTGCTTTTTCAATTGGCGTATGGAAAAGTGTTTCATAAGCCTCGTTTCCAACCTCAAGCTCGGATGCCTGCTGCGTAGCAAGCATCCTGTTCTTGAGCATGACACTCATGCCGCCTTTACTCAAACTGCAACACCTCCTGTGCCAAGTGCCGGTACGATGCCGCGGCCGGATTTTTCGGACGATACACAAGGATACTTTGCCCTGCCGCTGGGGCCTCCGCCAATTTTATGGAATACTCGATGGGATGGGGAAATACGTTGATTTTCGCACCGTACACATCAACAACACTTTCCCGTATGCTCTCACAAAGCTGTGGCTTGGACTGATACATGGTTATGAGAATACCAGCGATTTTCAGCGTTGGGTTAAATTTGGCTTGTACGGATCGAACCAATTCCAACACCTCCGGGATACCCTCGCTCGCCAGAAAATGTGCCTGCACCGGGATGATGCAGTAATCCGCTGCGGCAAGTGCGTTGACCGTAAGCAGTTCAAACTTCAAGCCGCAATCTATGATAATGTAATCATATCTGGGACGAAGCAGATTTGTAATTATAGCCATGACCTTTTCACAGGATCTATCCGACTCGCCAACTGCATTATACTGAGAAAGCTGCATAACCTGAAGCCGGGCCGCCGCATCTGCAACGCGCTTATTGCAGGGGATAAGATCCATGCCGGAGTCTGTTTTGATGATCGTTCGGTCAATCTGCATTTCCAAATCTTCCGGATAATCGACAGCCGCAAGCAGCAGATGGTTCAATGTCCGTTTTTGCTCGGCTGGGGTGTATCCCAGAGAAGCGGTCAGACTGCCCTGGGGATCGTTGTCGATAAGAAGGACCTTCTTGCTTGCTGCGGACAAAGCCGCTCCCAAGTTAAGGGCCGAGGTTGTCTTTCCAACACCACCTTTTGAGTTGGTTATACTGATAATCCAGTGCCCACGCATATATGTTCCTCCAACAATTTCACATGTTCCCATGACTTATACTTCTTTTCATGAAACTCCCGACTTGTAATCGCTTGAATGACAGCTTTCTTTGGATACATTTGTCCCTTTTGCGTCTGTATGGCAGGCAATTTCCACTTCGCAATCCATACTGAAATAGTCTGTCTATTATATCCCAATAGTTCTGAAATACGTCGAATGGAAAGTAGGTCCGGCTGCTTCATCCAAGCAAAGGATATGGATTTTCGCAAGTTTGCTGCATCCCTACGATTGTACTCAGAAAGAGGCCCCTCGCATCGAACTTTGTTTAGGTGGCTACTTTCTGCAGCAAGCTGTCGCTTGGTTTTATTCAATATATAACGATCCACATCTTCTTGCGCTATCCAGTATCGTCTTGTTTTTCTATATGTATCTATGGCAGGAACTGTACCATTTTGCATCAATTCAACAGCTTTTCTCTTGCTGACGTGCGCCTGTTTGCAAAACTGTTCCTTGCTGATATAATCACCTTGAGGCTTCAGTCTATCCATAGTCAGACCCTCACCTTTAGTCGATATCGCTGATATTCCTCGCTGCGCAAAAAATCAATGATTGACTTTTTGGAAATCCAGTAATGGGGCTTCACAAAAACAGCCGTAACCTTTTTCTGACGAATTAGCTGTCTCGCAAAGCAATCACCGATTCCACCCAACATAACACGGAATGTTTCTGTATCGACCATGTCAGGGTATGGAGAAAAGATTTCCTCGTAATATGCTTTCGACTTCATGTTTTACGACCTCCTGTAAGATTGCCATTAGCAGGGGATCGTGCGGCTTATCATAGTTTGTTCTTCCTGTTATAGGACCCAAGAAGTTCTCTCCTGTTCTTTGGGAGTTCTCTCCTTGGTTCTCTCCGACAAGGAAATTTTGCATTTTGTTTTCTCTGCGCAATCGGGCTCGAAAGTGTACGAAACCCTGAGGTTTCAAGGGTTTGCGGCTGCGCAACGCCGTGGAAAGCTGCGGACGGAAGAATAGGCCAAACGATTTAGGTTCCCGTGCTTTCAGCGTGTGGGTTCGAGTCCCTTCAGGCGCACCAAAGCGGACCACCATGACGAAAAGTCATGGTGGTCCGTTTTATATGAGCTTCATACAAATGGAAAAACGAACAAAAAGGGGGATGGCCAGCGGCCATCCCCCTTTGCTGCACGATTCAGAAAAATTTAAACGCGCTTCCAGCTGGCGCCGTCCTTGGTATCCACGATCTCGATGCCCTGAGCCTTCAGCTCATCGCGGATGCGGTCGGCCTCCGCGAAGTTCTTGGACTTCTTGGCCTCGTAGCGCTGCATGACCAGCGCGTCAATGGCGGGATCGCCCTCGCCGGTGACGGTGTAGCCGCCTTCGGCCTTGGCGGTCTGGGCCTTGGCATTGGCTTCCCGCACTGCTGCGGCTTTTTCCAGCAGGGACAGGCTCAGTACCTGATCGTAGCTGTTCAGAATGGCCAGCTTGGTGGCGTCATTGGTCTTAGCCTTCAGGGCATCATACAGAGCGGTGACGCCCATGGAGGTGTTCAGATCGTTGCCCATCTGCTGGAGGAATTTCTCCTTGTACTCCTTGAGAGCAGCTTCATCCACGGTGCCATCCTCTGGATTCAGGGCGGCGATCTTGGCGATCAGCTTGCCGTAGGCGGCTGCGGCGTTGTCCAGATTCTCCCAGGAGAATACCAAAGCCTTGCGGTAGTGGCTCTGGAGGCAGAAGAAGCGGTAGGACAGAGGATCATAACCCTTTTCCTCCAGCAGGGACACGGTGAGGAACTCACCCTTGGACTTGCTCATCTTGCCGTGGTTGGTGTTCAGGTGGGCCACATGGAACCACTGGGGGCACCAGGGATGACCCAGATAGCTCTCAGACTGGGCAATCTCGTTGGTGTGGTGGGGGAAGGCGTTGTCAATGCCTCCGCAGTGGAGATCCAGATACTCGCCGTTGTACTTCATGGAGATGCCGGAGCACTCGATATGCCAGCCGGGATAGCCCACACCCCACGGAGAATCCCACTTCAACGCCTGATCCTCAAACTTGGACTTGGTGAACCAGAGGACGAAGTCGTTCTTGTTCCGCTTGTTGGTGTCCTCTTCTACGCCCTCACGGACGCCGACAGCCAGATCCTCCTCGTTGTGGTCGTTGAACACATAGTAGCGCTCCAGCTTGGAGGTGTCGAAATACACGTTGCCGCCGGCAAGATAGGCGTAGCCGGTGTCCAGCAGCTTGGTGATGATCTTGATATAGTCATCAATAAGGCCGGTGGCGGGCTGCACCACGTCCGGGCGTTTGATGTTCAGCTTGCGGCAGTCATCAAAGAAGGCATCGGTATAGTACTTGGCCACCTCCATGACGGTCTTGTGCTCCCGGTGAGCGCCCTTGAGCATCTTATCCTCGCCTTCGTCAGCATCAGAGGTCAGGTGGCCCACGTCCGTGATGTTCATGACACGGTTGACGCTGTAGCCGGAATAGCGCAGAAACTTTTCCAGCACGTCCTCCATGATATAGCTGCGGAGGTTGCCGATGTGGGCGAAGTGATACACCGTGGGGCCGCAGGTATACATTTCCACATGGCCGGGGGTGTGGGTGGTGAATTCAGCTTTCTTATGGGTGGCGGAGTTGTAAAGATACATAACATTCATCCTTTCCGGGTATTTGTTTGACGCGGACACGGGACGAAAAAACGCCTCCCGCGCCGGTTTGGCACGAGAGGCGATCAAAAAACCGCGGTTCCACTCTCATTTATTACTCAAATGCCCGTGACGTGGGCAGTCCGGAGGGCATCTGCATCCCCCGCGCTCCCGGACGCACTTCCCATACCCCTCCGCAGGCGCGCTTACAGCCGGCGGCGCGCCCTCTCTGTCCGTTGGGTATACGGTACTCTTTCCGTTCAACACGCTATTTTGACTTCTATCAATATAGCAGGCATCTTCGCCGGTGTCAAGTCCCGGCGGGCGGTTGGCGAGATCAGATCTTCACCAGCTCGTATTCCCGGCTGCCCAGACCGATCTTCTCGCTGTGGATCAGGGCGGCTTCCCAGTCGGTATCCGGGTGGGCGGCCTTGAAGTGATCCTCGCACTGGCAGGCCTCGCCGCTGCCGATGACGGAGTTGGGCATTTTGGGCTGGGCCAGCACCGCGTCGATGCAGGCCTGATCCAGAGCCACAGGATCAAAGGAGGCGAACATACCCACATTGGGCACGATGGGCACATCGTTTTCGCCGTGACAGTCACAGTTGGGAGACACATCCATCACCAGAGACACATGGAAGCAGGGACGGCCATCCACCACCGCCTTGGTGTACTCGGCGATCTTGTAATTCAGGATGGAGGGGGCCTCGTCATACATGCACTGGATGGCGTCCTTGGGGCAGACCGCCAGACACCGGGCGCAGCCCACGCATTTGTCAGTGTCGATGGTGGCCTTGTTGTCAGGACCGAAGGTAGGCGCGCCGTGGGCGCAGATCTTGGCGCAGGCGTGGCAGCCTACGCACAGCTTCTGCTTGACGAAGGGTTTGCCGGAGTTGTGCTGCTCCATCTTACCCGCACGGGAGCCGCAGCCCATGCCGATGTTTTTCAGGCAGCCGCCGAAGCCCGCCTGCTCGTGGCCTTTGAAATGGGTCAGGGAGATGAACACATCGGCGTCCATCACCGCCCGGCCGATCTTGGCCTCCTTCACATACTCGCCGCCCTCCACGGGGACGGCCACCTCGTCATTGCCCTTCAGACCGTCGGCAATAATGATATGGCAGCCGGTGGAATAGGGGGTAAAACCGTTGACATAGGCAGATTCCATGTGATCCAGCGCGTTTTTGCGGCCGCCGATATACAGGGTGTTGCAGTCCGTCAGGAAGGGCTTGCCGCCCTGACTTTTTACCAGATCCGCCACGGTTTTGGCCCAGTTGGGGCGGAGATAGGCCATGTTGCCCGGCTCGCCGAAATGCATTTTGATGGCCACATATTTGCCGTCCATGTCGATGTCGCCGAAACCGGCAGTCATCATCAGCCGGGCCAACTTCTGGGGCAGGTTTTCCCGCCAACTGGGGCAGCGGAAATCTGCGAAATAAACTTTAGATGCCATAGTGCATTCTCCTTATCAGAGCTTTTGAGAACTTTCCTGAGATGATTATAAAACCTGAAGTTAACTTTATGTCAAGATGCCGGGGTCAAAAGTATAGGAAATTTCTGAAAATGGAATAAGCAGCCAACCT
>ERZ772954.97-NODE-97-length-89532-cov-17.318395_pt1 | contig 89532 bp, 73 predicted proteins | sample MGYA00580684_ERZ772954 | MGnify/ENA primary metagenome ERZ772954 (study PRJEB29015, sample SAMEA2737654) | human gut metagenome | biome: human gut; feature: human-associated habitat; material: faeces | place: China | collected 2012 ...
CGGGGCGCGGGGCCTGGTGGAGGTTGCCGTGCAGACCCCTGACGGGCAACGGCCGCCCGCGGCGGCTTTCGCAAGAGCAAAAGCGACGCGCGGCGGGCAGTCAGGGGCACGCGCAAGGGGCGGTGCCGACGCCGTGCGGTTAAGGAGGTCCGATCATGGACAAGAAGAACGAGAACATCAACCTCTACAACAGGGTGCAGGATGCCGTCTACAACATGGGGCTGTGGCATCTCGAGCGCAAGCCCCAGTTCTTGGAAAGGGCGAGGACGGAGTTCGAGCGCGAGTGCCAGTTTTACCTTGATGATGATGGAAACGAGTCGCTTCAGGTTTTCATGAATAGGGTATTCACAGACTGGATCCTTTTCGAAAGCAACGTTTTCGAAACGTCCGCAATCCAACATTACCTCGGCAACTGCAATAGCGTCAGTGATGAGGATCGAAGTATTCTCGAGCAGGTGGACTCGAATCAGAAGTTCGAGTTCTTCCGTTTCGACGGGCTATTCGAGGACGGCGTGAATGGGAACGGCATCGTCGTCTATGACCCATTCGCCGGCAAGGAAATCTCGGTCCATTCCAAAGCGCCGTACAACCGCGCCCGTGACGCCTACTGGAGTGCTGGAACCGGCGTGTCCATGAGAACCACGGAAGTGGACGGCGAAAGCTACATGATTGGACAGTTCTTCGCCCACGACAGGGCTCAGATCGATGACGGCATGACTTTCTACATTGCCAAGTTGAGTCATGCGTACCACGAGTCGCCGATGCTCCCCATAGCAATTGAAATTCTCAATCCCGATGGTATCTGCAACAAGGACAGGGAAATCCAGTCTGTCGTAGCCGCCTAATTTCAAGAACAGCCAATGGCGAGGGCCTGCGAGCCCTCGCCCCACTCCAAAGGAGAAATCCATGAACAACATTGACGAGAAGATCAGGAAGATCGTCGCCCTCATCGACGGGGCTGCGACCGAAGGCGAAGCACGCGCCGCCTCGTTGGCGCTCCAGAGGCTCCTTGTTGCGAACAACCTCAAGTTGGAGGACATCAATCTGGATGATTCTCCCGCGAAAGTCGGTGAGGAGGCCTGTGACCTCGGACGTCGCATTCCCGAGTGGAAGAAAACCCTCGCACTTGTTGTTGCAGCGAACTATAGGTGCAGGGCCTACACGTCATATAGCAATAATGGAAGGACTGTCGTTTTCGTTGGCGAGGGCGAGGATTCCGTTGTCGCCTCGTGTTGCTTTAGGGCGAGCGCCAATGCGGCCGAGAACTGCTTCAGGACCTATTGCGCGCGGATGAAGGCCATGGGGTACGGAAATGTCTCACGCCAGAAGGGCGTAAAGGGGACGTGGATGCTTGGCTTCATCTCCGGCCTCAAGCGAGCCTATGCTGAGCAGGTTAGCAATGACGAGTCCCTGGCGCTCGCGATCGTCGTCCCCGAATCCGTCAACCGTCACATGGATGGGATCGGCTTGAGGACGACCAAGATTAAAGTCAGGACTACTAGCGATCCTTATGTCAAAGCCGACGGCTATGAATCCGGTTATGGGTTCGGCAGAGGCGACAGAGTGACCGCCGCATCGGCATAAGACGAAACGCCGGGGCCGCCAAAAGACGGCACCGGCGTTTTTCTATTTAACTCGATCGAACGGGCAGTGGGGCTCCGGTATCGAATGGGAAACCATTTATCGCCGGGTCCCATTGCCCGTTCGATCGTAAGGCGAACTACTGAATTATGGAAAAGGTGAATACATGAACAACGGGAAACGCGAACTACAGAATTACGTGATAACGACAAGATGCAATAGCGCAATAGCGGCAAACCGTAAAATACGAACCACGAAACTACGGAATAGCAGAACTATTGAACATCGTACCGTTCGGTCCTGAATTTTGTCCGCAAGTGTCGTACGCTGCCGTACAAAACTGCGTTTTGCCCGGTAGCGTACCGCCGCCAAGGGCGGCGCTTGTCAGGGCTCTGCCCTAAAACCCGGCGCCTACGGCGTTAAAAAGTTACGGAATAACGTAGTTACGTTATTCCGTTATTACGTTATCGCGTAGCTCTGCAATAACGTAATTCTGATATTCGTCTATTACACTGTTCACTCTTTACACAGCCATGTTTTACCGATATTAAGCGGTTCTGCCATTCTGCTTTTTGGTGTCAGAAATAGATTGCCATCAGCCCTTCAAGAACATGGTCCTATTCGAATCCGTATTCACATGGAGTCTAATAGTGCCTGCCGGATAAGCCATGCTTTGATCTCGACGACTAACACCTTGCGCTGCGTTATACGAACTGACGCCACAAGACTGATGGGAAGCACCCGGCTAGATTTCGAAAGCAGGCTCATCAGCTCTGTTTGTTCGAGCGTGAGTGCAGGCTCGAGGTATGTAGTATTTGATGAAGGTTGTCACCTGGAGCGCCAGGCGGCTGCGGCCAGGATCCCCCATTTATAGGTTATCTGGCGGTTGTTTTATGCCTTAGTTACGCTTTTACATTATTCCGCTTCTACATTATTGCGAGATAACGTTTTGACATTGTTTCGTAGTTCGGCTGTTCACTTTTCGCATAGTTCACTTATTTGCTTAATCCATATTTAAATAGCGCAGTACTTTCATCGTCTCGCTATTGCGTTTGTGTGAACATCGAACCGACGATAACTGAGACTCATTCGCAAGGTGGATCGAAATAAAGCCTTGCGGATAGGCCAAACTCTGCTCTCTTCGGTTAGTCCTTGCGTGCCCGCTCCCAAACTGAAGCCGTAAGGCTGAAGCGAGGATCTCGGCATGATTTCGATAGTAAATAATGCAGCCGTGGCAGTTCAGGCGTGAACACAGGATTGATCGCGTGTTATTAGATGAGGGGTCTCGCCCAAAACTTTGGTTAGCAGCGACCAGGATCCCCATTCGCTGATTATTCAATAGCTCGACTATTCAGTGGTCACGCAGTTACGCTATTCCACTTTTGCGTTATTGCGGAATAGCGTTTCGACGTTGTTACGTAGTTCGGTTGTTCAACAATTACGTATTACCGAGAATGAGTGGTTCGACTATTCAAATTGAGCCCATAGAGTTGATGAGTAGCGTTCAGCTGGTGTTCGATAGTAACATCAGTTGTCTTTGCGGCTCGCTCGAAAATACGGGATTGCGTCTAGCCGCATTTGATGAAACGGCTTTGTCTTTAGCGACAAGCGATCGCAACCAGCCCCCATGCTCTAAAAGTCAAGCAGGTCGTTATTTTAAAGTCACATAGTCGGTAATACTGTTTTGTCGTAGTTACACTATTGCGCAGTTACGCTATTACATAGTTACGTTATTACGAAGTTCAGTGGTTCGCCTTTTACGTTGTTCGTTTGTTCAATTCGACTCTAGTTCGATATTGCTTTTAATCAGTTATGACGCAGTTGCTACTTTCCACAGTTTGGGAATGGCATAGCTCTCGAATGATTCAGTGGGTTCTTTCTTTTGGCATGTCTTTCAGCTAATAGGCCGCAAACGACATTGGCACTACCTGTCACCAAATTGTACGGCACGGTACGTATCACTGCCCTACGCTTGAATAAGCCTGAATTAGGAGACAGTGCATGAGCAAGATGCCCCGCAAGAAAAAGCTAAAAGAAGCGCGTATAGAGGCCAGAAGTACCGTCGAAGAGGCAGATGCCATTCGCGCATTGGCAAAGAGCCTCAACATGTCCATCACTGAGTACATTCTGTATAAGACGCTCTACGAGACCCATGCCTCATCGGGGTCCACCTTAAGAAACCTCTGGGACGAGCTCATTTCAATCTCAATGCAGCTATCTGAGCTCAACTCGAATGCGAAGGCGATAGCGGGGCAGTCGAGGGCAGCCGAAGCTAGAAGGCTGTCTATGGCTATTTTCGCGGCGATCGATACCGTTGAGCCGAATCTGGTTGACGCGTGTGAACGACTCTCTCGCGCAATCGAGGCCGAATATCCCGCCGAAAGGAGGCGCAATGCCCTTTCTTAAGACGATCTCAGGCGGTGCGGGCAGCTGCAAGCAGGTCGATGACTATCTGTCTTTTGGCCATAGAAGCGTTGAGGACCACGAGGAGAGGATGGAGAGATATCTTGCTGGGGACAAGTCCGCCTCTCGCTCTATGGCGTTCGGCCATTCCCCGGGGCTGCCCGACAGCCCATTCGGGTGGCATAAGGTCATGGATGCGACGCGAAAAAGATTCGGCAAAGATAAACCCCCGGAGTGGTTTGAGAAGAAAAGAAAATCAAACCCAAATCTAATCTGGAGAAATTACTACCAATGGATCTTGTCACCTGACCCCAGGGACCGCGCATCGGCAGAGGAAGTTGGTCAGCTCGCCCAGGAATGGTGCGAGAGGGTGTGGCCGGCAGATCAGGGCTGGCAGTGGATTTGGTCGGTTCATGATGACAACGCAAGCGGGGTCATGCACGCCCACATTATCCTTAATGCCGTAAATGCTTCCACGGGCCTTAAAGTTCAAATTTCATCTGAGGACAGCGATATGCTTGACCATCAGGCCCAAAAGATCGGTGAAGAGCATGGAATGAACTTCTTCCCAGATCTTGCCGATTGGCGTGCGGCGGTGCGCGAGGGGCGGCAGACTCCAACAATTCAGTCGGTTCGCATGAGTGCCGCCGAGCGCTCGCTTAGGCGCCGTGGACGCCGGAGCTGGGTAGCGGAGATCAGAGACGCCATAGATAGGTCAATCGAAAAAAGTTCCGACTGGGATGAGTTCGTAGAGAAATTCGAGGCAGATGGCTTCAAAGTCGAATGGAGTCGCCGGGGTATCGGCTATAGGCATCCCGACAGCGGAGGACATGATAAGAAAGTCCTTGCGTCTTCGCTCGGGTCAAATTATGACGAGTTCGGAATTCGCGCTCGACTGGGGATTCCCGTCGATGTCGTAACTGGGGAGTTAAGCTCTAGAGTCACGAGGCAACAAGAGCATAAATCTCAGGTTCCAAACGCGGGCTATTCGCCGCATCGCAGGCGGTTCCAGGATACCCTCAAATCGAGAATCGCAGCGCAATCAAGACGTCGCGGCGTAGGTGCTATTAGTGCCGGCATCAAGGCTCTTTCCTTAATTTCTGCAGACGGGTATGGCTCCGTCTCGGAGGTCGAGGAGGCCTGCAGATCGCAGATGCTCAAAGTCGAGGCCATGGAGTGCGAGATCCATGAGATAGAGTCATCGATATCAATTGCAGAGGATGTAATAGAGCGCTCGAAGAGGATTGAGTCTGCCAGGGCGAGGATCGCCGAGCTGGAGTCGTTGCCGTCATTTGCGCAATCAGAGAGAAAAGAGCGTAACGCCCTTTTGCTTCAGATTGACGACGATACCGCATTTTGCAAGATGGCATTTTCAAAAGTTGCCACCGAGATATCGGGGCTCGAAAGCTATGCAAACGAAGCGGGCATAATTCTCAACAGACTAAGGAATGAGCTGGGCGATCTCTCCGTGTCGCTCGACAGGGCACGAGCTGACGCCAAATCGCTCAGCGAGTCCCTTGGGGCGATCGAGGGCTTTGTCGGCGCAAGGGCCGTCAGGGAGTTAAGAGGTGTCCCATCGGTTGGCGAGTTCCTAAGAAGGTCCAAAGGCCGGCAGCTAAGCGTTCCGACTTCAATCCAAACAAAAGACTCAATGGCTATTGCTGCCGCATTGGAGTCAGCAGCCTCAAGGCGAATCCTTCAAGAGAGCAACAGCCGTATAGAGAGCATTGATAAGGCGACAAAAGCGCAATCGCCTTCCGTATACATCCGTCCCGAAGCCGCAGCGGTTGCCGAGAGAAAGAACACGGTTTAAAGATGAACACTTCTTCATTGAGGATTTACTACGAGACAGGATGCATCGATGAGGTGCACATGCCGGATCCGTCGTTTGAGTCGGGTGTCGCACTTCAACGCGAATACCTCGACATCTCAAATCCCGACAACGGTATATTCCTCGATCGAAGCTACAAGATGCCCGGAGGCGATAGTGATGAGTATCGCGAGCTATGCGACAGGATGCTTGTCGTGAGCCCAGACGACCTCGCACGGGCCCTTCTCGTGGAGTCTCACGGGCTCGCGCTGCTTACACGCGATCCTCTTTCTGATTTCGAGTGTGGGCTATCTATCACGCTACCTGATCGTCTCGGGTTTAGCGACGATGCCTGCCTGATGAATGAGGATTGGTATTTCGGCAACATTCAGAAGCTCATCGAAAAGGTTTTAGCAATGGGACCCGCCGCGCACGCCGCGCTCGTCAACGGATTGGCGGCCGGAGTGGAAGGGCTTACCGTTGAGGAAGGCTGGAGCGATGGCAGCCGATGAGATCGTTCTCAGGGACTATCAGCGGGAATGTGTGGATATCTGCGACTCCCTCGAGAGCGGATCGCATCTCGTGCAGATGGCAACGGGGCTCGGCAAAACCGTAACTTTCAGCAGAATCGCCCGGAAGGGTAGGGTTCTTCTGCTTTCACACCGTGAAGAACTGGTTACCCAGCCAGTCAAGTACTACAGCTGCCCGGTAGGCATCGAAAAGGCCGAACGACACTCGCATGGCGAGGAGGTAGTCTCTGCTTCTGTCCAGACGCTCGCAAATCGACTCGAGAGAGATTTTGAGCCTGGCGAATTTGACATGGTTATCACCGATGAGGCGCATCATGCCCTGGCGCCGTCTTATCGTAAGATCTACGACTACTTGAGGCCGCGCGTTCACATCGGATTCACCGCGACGCCGAGGAGGGGAGACGATCGAGGGCTCGGGGCGGTTTTCGACGATATAGTCTTTCAGAAGGACTTGCGCTGGGGAATCTCCAATGGCTATCTTTGCGATATCGACTGCCGTAGAACCATCGTGGACTGGTCAACGAAAGGCGTCCGTACCGGAATGGGCGATTTCCGAGTAGGTGAGCTTGCAAAGCGCGTTGACCGCCCGGAAACGAATCGGCAGGTCGCGGCTGCATATAGTGAACTCCATATAGGTCAGACGCTCGTATTTGCTTCGAGCGTGCACCATGCCTACTCGCTGGCTGAACTCATTCCCGGCTCCGTCGTTGTCGATGGAAACACACCGGCAGATGAGCGTCGACAGATCATTGACGCGTTCACAGCGCGAAAGATTCCCTGTCTCATCAACTACGGCGTATTTACCGAGGGCACAGACATGCCGCTCATTGAGACTGTGCTGTTGGCCCGACCGACGAAGAATCCATCGCTCTACACGCAGATGGTTGGTCGAGGGCTGAGGCTCTACACCGATCCCGTAACCGGCTATGTAAAGAAATCCCTCAGGCTTATCGACTGCCTGGGGGTCTCGGATGACAAGAGCATCTGCACGCCGCCAACGCTGTTCGGACTCAACGAAAGGGATTTTCCCGATAGAGTCGGCAAGAAGCAGCTAGATGGCTCGCTTCTTGATTTGGGAAGAAGGGTCGAGGAGGTGGAGGATTGTCCCTCCGGTTGGGTCCTCTCGTCGCGCAAGGTCAACGTGCTCTCTTCGACGGGATCCATCGCATGGGTTATCCACTACAACGGCGATCGCAATATCGCCGGCCCCGGCGCGTCCGATAGAGGGTGGCAGGCTACGCTATATAAACCGGATCTTCTCGATTGCTGCACCGCGGACCTTACAAGGCTGGGGGAGACCCAGCGCAGGTATTATAGGTCGCTAGACGTTGCCGAACAGGACATTCTCCTTTGGCTTGAATCAAACTATGAGACCTCGCATGATAGGGCTCTTTGGGACCGCGAACGCGCGGCAAAATGGGCCGAAGATCCCGCCTCGGAGCCACAGCTGACTTTTATACGGAGGCTCTTGGGCGACTCTGCAGGCGACCTGGATTTCGATAACCTTACCAAAAGGGATGCAACGATCGTCATCGAGTGCGCAAAGAGGCGCGTTCATGAGAAGAATCTCAGGAAATACGGGGCCTGTCCGATCTGTGGCAGCGCATTGAAGGTGTCAAAATCCGGAAAATCCATCGTCTGCGAGTCTAACAGCTGGGAGTATAGAGACGGATCGTTCGTACTTGCGTCCGGTTGCGGTTTCCAGGTCAAGCGTTTCCGCGGTGATGAAGAATACTCGCCTGAAAAAGCCATGGGGTGGCCGGGCGTTAAGGAACATATTAAGGAGAAGAAGGGATGATTCCCCTTATAGGTCCATTTAGCGAGCTTGCGAAAAGGCGCTTCGACCGGAAATGTAAACAAGCCGCATCGGGGGCTAAAAAAACTACCGCCGTAAGGATGGCGATAGGTGTTCTCGTGTCTTCGGCGCTTATCTTCATATGTCTCGGCGCGGAAGTTGTAAGGGAGACTGTCATTACAAATACGGCTGAACAGAAGGCACAAGCAGAAGACGGTGGACAGTCTCTTGCAGATGAGAACCCGGACTATGCCGGCTGGCTCACTGTTGAAGGGACCTCGATCTCGACCCCTGTTGTCTCATGTCGGCAAGGAGATCCGAAGGGTTTCTACCTCAACCACGGTTTCGATCGTGCTCCGTCTTTTTCCGGTTGTCCCTACATTGCAGAGGGGTCGTCGCCAGAGAGCTCGAACATGCTTGTCTACGGTCACAACATGGGCATTGGATCCCTGGCGTTTAGCGCACTCCAGAATTGCTATCGAAAGGACTGCTTTTCAAGTATTGGGACGGTGACCTTCAAGGATAAGAATGGCAGAACGGCTATTTATAACCCCTTATATGGCTTAAGGGTGCCCATGAGCTATGACGTGCTGCTCAGGTTTGATTTTGCCGGGGAATCAGATTTCAGCGCATGGCTCAACACGCTGTCTGATTGCGCTAATGCGAAGTCGAGTTATGCCAGCTCTGACTCCGTTATCACGTTGGTGACATGCTCTTCTGCGATCGGCGGGAGTCGTTACCGTAGCGTTTTAATTTGCGAAAGAATGTCTTAAAGACGATGGCGGCTGAGCGCGACACAACCGTGGCCGACTTGATCCACGAATAGATTGAACGCAAGCAGTCCGAGAAAACTGAATTGGGGAGAAACCCAATGAATAAGCAGCACAAAGCATCTTCATGGAGCCGTTCAGGGGCGTTTCGATGAAGTGTCTTGATGCCTACCTTGCCTGGTTCAAGTGGTGCCGGACCTTCATGGTGATCGACTCCCGCACTGCGGAGTCCACGGTTGCCCGTCAGCTCGCCAACGGTACATGCTCGACCTCATCCGCGACATGTTCAACGTCCTACCGCACTATATAGACTACTGGGTCTCGCGGGCGGTATAGTCCGCTAAAATGGTGGCACCGTGGTATACAAGAGAGATAGGAGCCGCCATGCCGTCGAACATACCAGCAACCACCATCAGGATAGAGCCGGAGGTGAAGAGGGAGGCATCCGCCATCCTCGACGAGCTCGGTCTCTCCATGTCCACCGCGATGAATATGTTCCTCCGAGCGGTGATCCGCGAGGGTGGCATGCCGTTTGAGATGAAAGTTACACATAGGGTTGATGAAAGCGAGCAAGTAAATGACTGAGCTATACTCGCTCACATGCCCCATTCGAGGCAAACTGAAAAATAGCGGAAGAAGCAAAGATGGACTGACGCCTAATGAGGAATATCAACGTGTGAGGGCCATCAAATACCTAATAGCCTTTGGATACCCAAAGGCTAACTTTAGAATCGAAGTTGTCCAAAAACGCTTCGGTAACAATGGTCGAAATTCCTTCAGATGTGATTTCGTCGTTCTCGATGTTCGTGCCTGCGATGTGTCAAACGATGTCGACGAAGTCTTGAAGCATGCCGTTCTTCTTTGTGAAGTTAAAAGAGATAGCAGCAAAGAATCTTGGGTTAAACAGACACAGGTTTCACCTATGCTCGATTTTGCAAAGCGCACTGATGCGGTCGGATTATTCTGGTCCAGCGACTCGGTCCGAGTGTTTTGGCATACATATTCAGGGAATAAAATCGAATCTCACGAGGCTTCTCTTTCTGCACTACCTAAATTCGGTAATCAAGTCCAAATCAAGCCGTTAACCTATTCCTCAATCGGACCGTGCCCCTCCTTGTTAAACGTCTTTGCAAAAATTGAAGACGTTCTTCATAGCGCGGGACTATCCAAAGAAAGGCGATATGAGGTCATTTTTCAACTGCTGCTAGCTAAAATTTTCGATGAGCACGCCTTTGAGACGCGGACAGACGATCCTTTGGAATTTCAGGACTTCAATGCCCTTGGAATTAGTGCCGAGACTGCTTACGGGAATGTGTCGTCTCTCGTAAAAAAGGCTGTCAATTTCTATCAGACCCACCTGCCGAATGAGATATCGGTCAAGTTGAACTTGGACAGCTCTACTCTTAGCGAAATCGTAGCGATTTTGGCACCATACAAAATCACCGCTTCTAATAGAGACGTAGTTCAGACGTTTTATATGAAGTTTGCTAAAGATTTATACAAATGGGATATGGCGCAGTATTTTACGCCAACCAGGATCTCTGACTTTGTTGTCGAAATCATCAATCCCCAATTCGGTGAACTGACATGCGACCCCGCATGCGGATCTGCAGATTTCCTAGTCGGTACATTTAGATATGGAAAGCAATACAACCCAGGTTACGCTGATTCAGTGTTTGGGTTCGATAGCAGTTCAAATGCAGTCCAGGTCGCCGTATTGAACATGGTTTTAAATGGCGATGGCAAGTCAAATATCAAACAAATGGATTCGCTTATTTCGATATCGGAAATTTCTGGCAGATACGACGTTGTTATATGCAATCCACCCTTTGGCGCAAAAATTGTGGAAAGAAGATCCGAGGTTCTTTCCAAATTCGACCTTGGGCATTCTATCAAGGTCGAAGATGGCCAACTTAAGATAGGGGAATTAGAAAGTAAGCAGGAGCTCGGTATTCTCTTTGCAGAGGCGTGTGTCCGACTTTGCAGAAAAACGGGCGGCAGAATTGCTTTGATTCTCCCTAATGGATATTTAGGAAATACAAGCTCAAAGTTTCGAACATTCAGAGAGTGGCTACTGAGAAAAGTTAGCATCGCCGCGATTATCGCCCTTCCTCGTTTCGCATTTAAATCAAGCGGGGCCGATGTGAGTGCAAGCATCGTGTTTATGGATTCGCTTGAGCAAGAGGCCGAAAGCCTAAAGGACTTGGAGGACTCGTCTATAGCTTTTCAGGTAATTGATAAGCTGGGTTGGTCCGCGGGCAACAAGCGGCAGGAGACTACCTACCTTCGTGATCAAAGTGACGGAGCACTGATGGTGGATGCTGAGGGAAACCTGATCGTTGACGCTGATTTTGAGAAGGTTCGCATGGGTGTCCTTAATTCGGCTGCGGCGCTTGATCATCCATGGCTATTGACCGGTCGAAGAGATTGCTATACCGATTGAACCGGTTGGGCCATACCCCTTCATAGAATTTTGAACTCAGAAAGTCTCTCGCTTGATCCGAAATACTGGTGTGAAAAAAATCAACTCCATTTAAGTAGGATTCAGGAAAAAGATCACTACACGTTGGGTGATATAGCAGACGTTATTCAGGAGGGAATTTGCGATAGCGGCAAAAAGCTGAAGATCAAATCATCTGAAAAATACAACTATATCGATATTTCGCACATTTCAAATGGCTCTTTCTGGCCAAGCCCTCTAATGGGTTGGCAACTGCCCTCGAGAGCCAAGCATCTTGCTCGTTCTAAAGATATTTTTGTTGGAGGCATTTGGTCATCTGTGGATAAATGGTTTGTTGTCCCGGACTCATTGAAAAATGGAATCGTTACGAACGGTTGCAAGAGAATTAGAATAAAGGTTGGATCTGAAGAGTGTTTGACTGACCTTGTAGCCTATCTAACAACGGAAAGCTGGAACAGCCAAATGCGTGGACTTGCTACGGGGTCAGATGGACTTGCGGAGATTCCCGATAACGCACTTCTGAATATCAAGATTCCTAAGCTATCAGATAAATCTAGAAAAAAACTCCAGCCTTACATCAACCGTCTCATAAAGGGAACGTCTACGCTTGCAGACGAAGTGGCCAAGTTGAATGACACGCCTATGCTGGGTCAGCTGGACATTGAGCCAAGATACAGCCACATAAACCTAGTCTAGTTTCCCAATAAAGTATATTTGAACTGTGAATACGACATACTATTTATAGTCCAGCAAAGCCAGTCCATATCCATGTACGTATCAATATGGACTGGCTTCAATTCATGGAATAACGACTTCGACCTTCAAAGTCACCTATGTCAATCTTTGTCTAATAGAGCCTAAATCCTTGCGTCTGCTCGTGGCCCCGAGTCTCAGTTATGGTCCCGGTATTGTGCCTCTACAATGCGCCTATTCGTCTAACTGTCAAATCGCCAATCATACGCCGTAAGGGTTATGCCCCTTACTCATAGGCGCGCCAGCTGCTCGGCCTTTATTTTCGAGAACCTTTAAGCCTGTCTGGATCTTGGCGGTCGACAGAGTGGAAGGGTCGATTGAGCGCTTTCCTTCCTCAAGAGTCTCAGGGGTGTGTTGGATGAGGATGTCAGCCCCTATCTCGTGCATTCTGGCGTCAAAGGAGGATTGGCACTTCCGAAGAACCTCATCGAAGAAGCGGAAATTGCCCTGAGTCTGCGCGATCTCCATCCAGCTCTTGTACTCGTCCGCATGTTTTTCGTCAATGACGATTAGGTCGACACCGTTTTCGATGCACTGCTTCATCATAATGAGGCGACCGATTCGCCCGTTACCGTCTTGGAAAGGATGCAGGCGCTCGAACTTTGCGTGGAAACGAGAGATCGACTCGAAGTCCTTCGGGCTGCCGTCCCATTCGGCGAGCAGCTGCGGTATGGCAGTCGGTATGTCGCTCGGGAGGGCGACCCGCACCGAACTGTTTCTGATCCGATTGGTGATGTACTTGAAATGCCCGCTTTCCCCATTGGCCGCCATGGTCGTGCCCATGTGAAGGATAGTCTCGAATTCAATGAGGAGTTCCGGCGTCAACTCAACTCCAAGTGTATCGACCATTCGGTCGAACATCTTGAAGGAATTCTTGGTTTCAATAATGTCGTCTAAATAGTGGTCTCCCGTCACCCTGTTCGTTGCATAGAACGTCTCGATCTGATCGAGCGTGAAGTTTGATCCCTCGATCTTATTCGACTGGTAGAGGAACTCCGGAAGGATGACCTCATAGGCTGAATTCGGCGCCGCCTTGAGCGTCTGCATCTTGTTTGAGGAGATAATCATTGTTCATCCCTCGGGATCTTCATGCCGAGCACTTGTCGATTTCGTATTCTAGGATAATTGAGTGCCCGATAACAGCGTTGCAGTTCCCCAGCAGGACACGCGCCTCCAGATGCCCTACAACGGCCGTAAAAGAGGTGCCCCTTACCGAAAGAAGGGTAAAGTTCCTTGTTTTTGCGACCATCATGGGGTATAAGTGGTTTAAGGTGATCGACACCGTCAATGCGCCACTATTCAGGGCGCCCATCAGTCCGCAATAGGGATTTAAGGAGACGGTGCCATGCCGAATGACTCAATTCGCTACTCAAAGCAAATATCTGATCAGGGCCGTGAACGCTCTGTAGAGGTGCGCCGGGAGCGCGCCGCTCTCAAGGAGCGCCTCAAGGCAGGTGAGATAGCCCCTGTCGATGTGCTCAACGATGAGAGCCGCGTCGCGGCTAAAATCAGAATGTTTGCGTTCCTCAAGAATTGCCCCGGCGTGGGGGCGGTAGGAGCGAGGACGCTCCTACGTGCATTGGGCCTGTCCGAGACCAAGACGATCCGCTCCCTGGGGCCCGTTCAGAAGGCCCGCATACTGACCGCGCTGGAGATGATCGCCGGAGGCCTCCGGGTCGACCGCGTGGCCGAGATCATCATGTCCGAACGGTAGAATAGAATCCGATAGGGGATTAGAGAAAGGCAACATCATGGATGAGAACGACAACAAACCCCAGGACGAGCTGGACCAGGAACTCGACCTCGTACCCGATGGAGACGACGGCGGCACAATGCCTTTGAAGCGGAAGGTCGCCATCGGCGCCGCGGTCGCGCTCGTCGTCGCGGGGCTGGGGCTCGGCGGCGCATGGGCGACCGGCGCCTTCACACCCACACCCGAGTCCTCCAAGGTCGAGGCCGGCACTGGCGCCAACAAGAAGCAGGTCTCGGATAAGGCCGAGTCGACGGTTGATTGGACCGTCAAGATCGAGGCCGAGGGCGTGACGGCCGACTCCTCGCCCCTCATCACCCGCTATGTCTGCACCGACGGCGCCGAGGCGGGCACCGAGTTCTACCATGCCACGCCGGCATCCGACGCCATCGAGGGCAAGGACAGTGTGCGTCTTACCGAGGGCACCTGGGAGATCACCGCGATCCCCATCATCAACCCGGACGGCTCCATCACCACCCCCTCCGGCGGCGACGAGCAGGCCGTCCCAGGCGACCACAAGGGCTCCGGCTGCACTGATTTCACCGGCGAGACCAAGCCCGCCGGGGACGTCACCCAGGACGACATCGATGGGGTCCTCGACAAGGTGAACGATGCCATCTCCAAGGGCGACGGCACGCTAACGGGGGATGCCGGCAAGGACGTGGTGAACAAGGTCACCGACAACGCCTCGAAGGCCCCTGCCGCCGACAAGGAGAAGGTGGAGGAGAAGAAGGACGCCGCGACCGACAGCGCCGCGAAGGCCGAGGAAAAGAAGGCCGATGCCGTGAAGCCGTCGACAGGCTCTAGCTCCGCGCCGTCCAAGTCGGACTCCAAGCCGTCCTCAGGCTCTACCTCAAAGCCCTCTCATGAGCATACGTGGCAGGCGCAGTACCGCAACGACCCCGTATACGAGACTCGCACTCGAACCGTTGTAGACCAGGACGCATGGGACGAGCAGGTTCTAAGTGGCTCGCATGCTGTCTGTTCAGATGGTTCGGTTTTCTACGACAATGCCGCTCTTGCTGCTTATTGCAAAAAAATGGCAATGGCTGGGACGCCAGTTTCGTACTACACCGTGGATGATTACACGACCGTTCACCATGAAGCAGTGACGCATCAGGAAACATATCAGGTGCAGACTGGGACCAAGCAGGTCCTCACGGGCTACCGCTGCTCCGGTTGCGGTGCCACGAAATAGGCCCGAAGTGGAGCAGATGGACCGGCTCTATGGAACTCGGCTTGAATCTATTCCATCTCATATCGCATTTCGGTCGATTCTACTTAGCCCTGCTCCTGGTAATCCGCCCTGGACGCTTCGGTAAGAGGGCCTGTCTATACAGGGGACTCGGGCTACTCCTATTGCTCGGTGCCTGCCTGCAAATCGCTCGCGATCTCCTGCCGTATCTTGTCATGTTTGCGTGAGTCTTCACACCCTACCCGAGGGTCGGCCGCACGGCAGAGGGGGTATCGCTATTGTCGCGGCTGTTCGACTCGACAGGCAATCGGGCACTGCGCTCTTGAGATAGCGGTATTTTCCATATCAAGAGGTGATGTATATGGAGTCGACACAACCAAACGACCCCGATGATGCAAAAGGCCCGACAGATAGGGCATTCGCGAGGAGTGGCGCCCTTGGCAAGGTGGAGGGGGCGGCCGAAATGAAGGCTTCCGGTGAGGCGCATATGGAAGACGGCGGCACCCTTTACCCAATGGATGACGTCGTGCGCATGGCCATGCTGCGCGCCGAGGCCCAGGAGTACGGCCAGCTTGAGGATGATTCCGGGGAGAACCCGCTCGAGATACCGGAAGGCATACTTGCGGAAATGGGCATCGAGCCCGGGGAGGTCGGGCAGTGAGCCCCTGCGCAACAATGGGCGTATCGCCCGATCGGATATGTCGGCATGATGGGGGAGGGCGGATTGGACGAATACGTTACCGTGCGCACCCTATATTCTGACGGTTGTTAGCGTAAGACCCATGCCTGCGAGGGCGATGTTCTGGTCGTGTATTTTCTCCGTGAGGGGAACCGCCGAGCCCGCATGGCCAGCATGATCGACCGGGAGAATTACCCGCATCCATAGTCGCATCCCGATGGGGGCGCATGGAAAATCCCCTACAAACCGACAGTTCCTTTCAAAAAAGAAGGGCCCCACTCGTGTGAGCGGGGCCCTTTGGCTTTATAGCGACAGCGCCTTAGATCTTGCGCTTGTGATGGATCAGGACGATACCGGCGATGCAGGCCGCGAACCCGGCGGCGATTGCCGCGTAGAGGATCCAGTTGCCGGTCTGGTCGAGGTTCTTGCCCTCGGGGGCGTTCTCGATATCGATAGTCTGGTCGGTATCCTCGAGGTCAGTCTCCTTGGAGATCTCCTTGCCATCGGTGTCGCGCTGCAGACTCTCGAACACGACCGCCTGCTGACCTGCCACGTCGGAGGCCTTGAACACCATGGGGACATCTACGTCGAGATCGGACACGGCGGGGGTGAAGCGCACCTGCCCGTTGGCGATGACCTCGTAGGTGCCCAGCGTCGAGTTCTCCACGTTCGATTCCGAACCCGCTGCCGTGCCGTCGCCGTCCGCCTTGTCACCCTTATCGGAAGGCTCGAGTTTCACCTGGCTGCCGCTCAGCTTCGTTACGATGTCGACCGCGTCCTGCGTCGCGCCCGGCATCGTGAGCGTGTAGGTCCCGTCATCGTTCTTGGAGAGCTTGGCGCCCTCGGGAATACTGACAAACGAGCCCGTCCCGGTGACGTCGACGAGCGCCTTCGAGAGGTCGGTGCCGGATGCGGTACCAGTGGAGCCCTTCTGGATTCCATTGCCGGCAAGGGTCGAGGCGTCCTTCACGTCCGCGAGCGTGAGCTGCGTACCATCGGCCTTTTTGTTGATCGATGCTGTGAGCGTATAGCTCTGGCCGAGGCGCAGCCCCTTGAGGTGGACGGTGTCGACGATGGCGACCTCGTCCTCGGGCTTCACGACCTTGCTGCCCTGGATAGTGGCCGCCGTGGTCTTGAGGCTCGGGGAGATCTCGACCGTCTGTCCCTCATCGGTCGGGTCCTCGTGGGATCCGATTAGCGTGCCGTCGACGAACAGCTTCTCGAATACGACCGCCTTGGCGCCGCCCAGCTCGCTTGCATCGAACGTGAAGGTCACGTCCTGGGTGCCGTCCTGGGACTGCGGCGTGAACTTGGCCGTGGCGGTGATCTCCTTGCCATCGGCGCCCTTCAGCGCCTCGCCGGTCTCGGCGTCCATGAGTGTGCCGATGAGTTCGTATTCGGTACCGGGGACGAGGCCCGTGTACTTGACAGCGTCGATGATGGAGGCCTTGCCGTCGGCGGTGATCTCCTTGTCGCCGTCGGCGCCATCGGCCGCAGACGTGCCGATCTCGGGAGGAACGACCTCGACGGTCTGCCCCTCGTCCGTCAGGTCCTCATGGCTGGCGATGACATTGCCATCTGCCGCGAGCTTCTCGAACACGACGAGCTTCTTATTGGAAAGGGTCGAGGTGTCGACCGAGAACGTCACCTTCACCTTACCCTCGGTTTTCTCGGGCTCGAAGGTCGTGGATGCGGTCACGGCATTTCCGTCTGCGTCCTTCAGGGGCTCGCCGGTAGCCGAATCCATCAGCGTGCCGGTGACGGTGTACTCGCGGCCTGTGGCGAGATTCTCGTAGGAGACCTCGTCCTCGATGGTCACGGCCTTGCCGACCCCGATGGCCTTGTCCCCGTCGGCGGCGTCGGTCGCGGTGGTTCCGATTTTGACGGGCAGGAACTCGACAGTCTGGTCCTCGTCCTCGGGATCCTCGTGTGACGCCTGGATCTTGCCTTCAAGGTAGAGGCGCTCGAACACGACCGCCTTATGGCCACCGAGAAGCGTGGCATCGAACTTGAACTTGACCTTCTGCTTGCCGCTGGATGCCTTGGGCGTGAACTTGGCCGTGGCGGTGACCTCCTTGCCGGCGACGTCCTTCAGCGCCTCTCCGGTCTCGGCGTCCATGAGGGTGCCGGAGAGCTCATACTCCAGGCCCTTCTTGAGGCCCTTGTAGGTAACCGTGTCGACGATCTCGGCCTGGTTCGATGCCAGGAGCTTATGGTCCCCGTCTGCGGCGTCGGTCGCGGTCGTGCCGATCTCGATGGGGTTGTCGTCCACGGTACCGCGGTCGATAGTGTAGGCGTCGCGGCTCACGGTCACTTCGAACTTGACGAGGTTGAGGCTGTCGTTTGAGGCGCAGCGGAGCTCCTCGAAGGTGTATGTGTCATACGGAAGCGCGCCCTTGGAGTCGTCAGCCGTCGTCTGCGCGCCCTTCGCTCCGGAGAACCACAGGCCGTTGTCGATGGATAGCTTCGACTCGTCGAGGGTGCCGTCGGCGTTGAGTGCCGCATCGTTTCCGTTGGTGTTCTGGGTATGCGGGCAGGCCGAGGACTCGGTCGTCAGGATGCCGTTCGCATCGGTGATCGCGATGTGGCTCTCGCCCGTGGTCTTGGAGGTGATCTTGAAGGGGACATTCGCGAGGCCGGTCATGTCCTCGCCGTGGACCTTGTTGAAGGCGATATCCCCGCGCTTCACCTGCTCGCGCACGGTGGGGGCGTCCTCGCTGGGCTTAACGAAGGTCGATACGAATTCTGACGACGTGTTCGAGGTGATCTGCTGAAGGTGAACGGTGCTGTCGCTTAGCAGATAGCCGACGGGGGCCTTCGTCTCCTGAATCGTTACCGTGCCAAGGGGCAAAGTGTACATTTTTCCATCGGCAGTCTGATAGAAAGAGTCACCCGAACTTAAATAGATGTCTGGATTTTCACGAGCAGAAGAAAGACCTGTAAAACCATCTTCATCGGTCTTAAGAACCCAGGTTCTCGTGGCCTTCTCGGGCAGGTTCTCCTGGGTGTAGAAGCCGTCGTAGTACTTGACGGTGAACTCCGCGCCCGCGAGCGTGCCGGCACCGAGCGGGGAGGCCTTGCCCGTCTCGGAATCGACCTTGGCTACCAGCATGTCGGCGGGGTCGTTCTGGGGGGCGTCGGAGACGTTCACGGTAGCCGTCTGGCCGCCGGACACGTTCACCTTATGGATCCCCTCATCGAGCGCGTAGGACTTTCCCGCCTTGGTCTCCTTGACATAGTAGGTGCCAGGTGCGATATCGATTTCGTTCGAGTCGCCGGAGGCGTTGCAGGTGAGCGTTCCCACCTGTTGGGTGCAGCCCGAATCGGTGTAGACACCGTAGGTCGCACCCTCGAGCGAGTAGCAGGGGTTGTTATCGGAGATGCCGGGGTTCGAGCTCCTCTTCTTGAGCTTCATCTTGCCCTTGTTGTGGAAGGTGATGAGGCACTGGGTGCCGGTGCCGTAGTTGACCAAGTAGATTGAGTTCTTGAAGGACTGGGGTGCGGGTCCCGGCAGATTCTTGTCCAGATTTGCAAGGAATGTGCCCGCGTTGATATTGCCGTTGTAGTAGAGGATGGTCTTATAGCACCAGTTGCGGAACGCGGCCGTCGTGCCCTGCATACCGTACTGGCTGGAGCTCTTCGAGAGGGCCGAGAGGGCGATGTGCTGGATAGCGAGCATCTTGCTGTAGTCCAGGGGTGTGCCGTCGTACCAGTTGAAGTTCCACAGGCCCTTTGCCTTCGCCTCCTCGAAACCAGGACCCGTGGGACCGTAGTAGAGAACCCTCGCCATCCCGTCGGTGCGGTCTATCCGGGTCTGATCACCGCCGCCTCCCGTGTAGCATTTGGTCCAGTCGGTTTCAATGGGCAGCTGTGCGGTGGCCGTCATGGCATCGAGCGGGTGGCGCTTCGCCGGGTCAAGACAGATCGCCGGGGTACCCTCAGAGGTCGTCGAATTGTACATGTAGTAGCCGCCGTAGTTCACGCGCTCGCCGCGAGTGATCGTCTCGGACGATGCGGCATATGCCGCGGTCGGCGCCGGCACAACGGAGAGCACCTGGCTCGCGATGAGCACCGCGCCCGTACCGATGACCGCGCCTTTCTTGAGACGGGCGCCGATGCGGCCGAAGAGCTTGCCGGCGCACTCCTTCATCTTTCCTCCAGGTCGCATGACTGCTCCATTCTCTCGGTTACCGGAGAGGGGACGCGGATTTCTGGCTACATTTATTGGCATGCGCCCCCATGGTCTAACGTACCGCCGGCATCGGCGCCATGAGCACCGATTTGGTGCCACAGGGTGACAGTTTGCGCGTGCGGTGCGGAACGGACCTATCGTTTCCACACTAACGGGAGCGCTCGATTGGATATGGACTCGGAACAAGTGTTCAGGCGTTTCCGAGCCCCAGCAAACCTGCCCGTAGTAAACTAATAGATATAGCCATCCGGCCGGCCATCTGGCGACTACGGAACAATGGCGCGAACGCGCCCTCGTCAACGAGCTACCGGAGGCAAATAAATGAATGAATTCAATTTCGGCATGGGCGCTAACTCATCGGGCCGCAGCATGACGGTCCGTGAGTTTCTCGAGAGCGTTACCGAGGTGGGGGAGCTGGTTGTCGTCACATGCGGAGGGTGGCCCACCTGCACCGTACATATCGACAATGAGGACTATTTTCGCATGCCCGCCGATATCGCCCATCGAAAGGTTCTGAATTCGAGCTTCGGAACGATTAAGGTCACGACCCGTGGGCCGTTGCCCATGGACGTCCCCGTTCGTTTCGTTGATTGTTAAAGCCGGTTGCAGGCCAAAAACCGTTTCTGAGAATCTGAGCATTGAGTAATAAAGGGCGCAGTGCTCTCATCGTTGAAATGCCACGACACCGTGCCTTGAAGCCGGGTTTGGGACCGTTCGGGAAGAACGGTCCCATCATTGCTTGAGGCTAAATCCGACGAGTGCGATGCGTCTTATGATCGGACTTGATCTCGGATCCAGATTTTTCGACTGATTCGAGGCTGGATTTCAGCGATTTAGTGGAAGGGCCGACAAAGCCCGCGTCATCCTTGAAGTTCGGCCTCTCTATGCCCAATTTCCCAAGTAGGCTGTCGGACAGAGAGCGGTCGGCGAGCATGGGCGCTATCGTGGAAACGAAATCGACCTGCATTGCCTCGGCATAGGAAATAAGTGGTGTTGTAGTCCCCGCCCTGAACTCATCGAGAGAGGCGTAATAGGTTTCCTTCGAGGCGTCCGTCACGATAAAGGGAATGAGTCCGGCTCGCAGGCATTCACGAAAGGCGATGGCCCTTCCGACTCTTCCGTTACCGTCCGGGAAGGGGTGGATCGTCTCGAATCGAACGTGGAACCTGACGATGTTCTCCAGGGACGGCTCGTATTTGTTGTATTCCGTAACCAGGCGGTCGATTAGCGAGGGAACCTCCTCTGGGCGTGCCGTGATGACGCTTCCCACGCCGTTGCCCAGAATCTTCCACTGGCCGGGCACGTCCATTACCCCTGCCATGAGCTGCAGATGGATCTCCTTGATGAATTCGGGGGTCAGCTCCCTGTCCAGCGAATCGAAAAGGAAATCGAACATTTTCGTATGGTTTGCCGTCTCGCGGACGTTTCCGGGGGTGGACGAGTCCGCGAGAACGGTATCCCTGGTTTCGAAAACCGTCCTTGTCTGCCATTCAGTGAGGGAGCTGCCCTCAATCCTTTCATGGTTGAACACGAAAGAGACGATAGAAGTCTCGTACACGCCATTCGGGATGCCGCCTTCGCGCTCGGAGGCGGTCTGTTCGATATAGCTGCGGACAAATTGCCGCTGTAATTCCCGGCTCAGGGGCATATCTGCACGCGAGCTATCGGCGGGGTTCTTTTCCCTTTTGGTCCCAGCAAGCAAATTGAATAATCTGTTAAACATATATCCGAATACTCCGATAGACGTGCCGATTTCTAGGGACATTCTACCCCAGGATAGCTTCCCTTCACGCTCGGCCTGTCACCCAATGGCACCAAACCGCCCGGCACTGAGCGGATTGTCGTCTTACGCTATTGATGGGGCCGAATGCCCATGGGCGACCATGGGCCAGTGGCGGGCTGGTCGCCACAAGGCCCCGACCAACTGACGGCAAACGTAGTTCCTTGGAGGATATCGAGTGCTGGATAACCTTTCACTTATGGGGCCCGATGAGGATGAGCTCTCACTCTCGGCGGCGGTGTCTTCCGCGACCCTCCTGCCCGCCTGCGCATACTCGGCCTATTCCATCATCGTCAACATCATGCCCGTGATGGGCAAGCGGGCCGCCCTGTTCTACCTGACGCGAGGGTCTGTTGAGACCATCTGGATCCCCGTCGCCATATTCACCTTCGCCCTTATAGCGCGAAAGGTCGACGACTGGCGCTTTTACGCACTTACATCCTTGTTCGGGCTCGCGGCATGCGTGCTTGCATCCATGAGGCTGGATTTGTACCAGGCTGCCGTCTATCTGGCGGTGGCCTTGTGCTGCGGCCTGTCTGCCATCAAGTCGAGGGGATACTGATATGGGCTCCCGAAACAAAAAGGGGATCGCCCGCTTTGAAGCGAGCAAGGCGACAGGAAATGAAGCCCGACCCCATGGCGACGGATCTGGCACCGGCATCTCCGCGCCCATTTCGCGCCGCGGTCTCTTCGCGGCCCTCGCGGTTGCAGCCGGGCTTGGCATCCTATCGAGCACCCAGGCATATGCCCTCGCCGCGCAGAATTTCGGGCTCGGGCAGTGGATCGGCAACAAATGGGTGAACGGCCATATCTCGGGCGAGATCACGCATCCCCATGCCGATCGCGGGGTAAACGACTACTTCTTCGGGAAGTCGACGAATGCCGGCGCCTGGAATGTCGATAGGTACGGTTATCAGAAGCTGCAAGCCGAGTTCGCCTGCGTGGTTGAGTGCGACTGGTCCGATGAGCTCTATGACCACATCGTCTTTCGCCCGTTCTATTACTGCGCCTCCCTCGACTCGAGCTACGGCAAACCCCTTTGGCTGGGCGCATCGGACGGCGACGATAACAAAAGCTATGTCTTCCTCAACGATAGGCAGGTCGGCTGGTTCCAGGGCAACCTCATCAACAGCGGCTGGAGCAAGGGCTGGCTCGTCAACGGGTTCTATGAGGGGCCCGGGTGCGATACCTTCGTTCGTCGCCAGGCGAAACCCCATGATGAGAGAGTTAAGGCTCGCATGGATATCTGGAATGTCTGGGTGAACGGAGTTCCTGCAAATAAAAACCCAGACGACATCAAGTTTCGCCGTTATGCACCAGATAACGACATGGCCATCAACGTCGAGAAGATATATCTCGAGAACGACATGTCCATCATGGGCGGTATCTTCAAGATCATCCCGGTATGCGCGCCCGAGATGAGGCTGGACCTTTCCCAGGGGGTCGTCGACTCCAACAACAATGCGATCGCGTCCTATGAGAATGGGCGTCAGGTCGTCATCTGGACGGACTACGAGGGCGTCAACCAGAATTGGATGATGAAGCCCAACAAAAATGACGGCAGGGGCACGTTCACCTTCTGCGTCGCGAATATGCTCGGTCCAGGCCTCGATCGCGGCCTGGACAACAAGGGGCATACGGCTCCGACCATGAATAGGGGACATGCGGAAATCTGGCGAAACCGCGAGTCCACCAACCTCACAAACTCTTGGTGGGTCCACCACGAGCCGTCCATTACGAGCGAGACGGATCACAAGTGCTGGTTTTTCACCTCTGACGCCGACGGACAGAGGCTGGATCTCTGGAGCACCGGCAAGGGCGCCAACCCCCAGGTCTACAGCGCGGCCTGCCCCGGGCGATGGGGCCAGCAGGCGGGTGCCCAATGGATGCTGGAGGAGGCGTGCTGCCACGGCAGCGTCGCCCTGTCGAAAGACCTCATGAAGGTGGGCGAGACTGTTGAGATTCAGGGGTGGCACAATAGGATCGCCGACGATACGCAGATGATCCTACCCCTGGGCTATATCAGGGACTCCGTCAACGAGTCCTCCCTGCCCGTCTATCCCATCTTCCGGCTCTACATGACTGACGTTGAGGCTGAGGTCACCGACGACCCGGATGCGGTCATTATGGCATCCTGCGGCGTCGTCACCTGGGATAGCAAGCAGCTGGAATGTCCATCGCACCGCCATATCGGCTGGCCGCACGGCGGGCATTCAATCCATAATCTCGAAATGAGGCTCGAGGGCTCGAAGTTCCCGGGCTCCATCCACTATGCCGCACGTCCCCAGGCCGGAGGCGAGTGGATCGAGGGCTCCGACGGCGCCCGCATCCTCGAGTCTTCCTCGTCGCCCATCGCGCAGGTGAAGGTCTGGCTCGAGGGCGAGATCTCGAAGCACTACGACCTTTGCTATCGCGCCTTCGTGGGCGGCCTCGGCTGGGTTGGGCCGTACTATTCCAATTCCGGCACCGCCGAGGGCGCGCCGGCGGCGGGCGCGAACATCACATCAGGCGATGAATCTCCCCAGACCGGCTGGTTTGAGTTCCGGACCCCCTCCGGGCTCTGCCTCGATGTCTACGATGGGGGCAACAAGGGCAACGTCAACGGCCAAAACGTCGAGCTCTGGACGACGAACTCGTCTATCGCGCAGCAGTTCCTCGTCCAGGAAACCGTGTCCGGCACCACCTATATCGCGAATACCTACGGTTGGCTCATTGACGTCTATTCGAACCACAACGTACAGATTTGGCAGAGAAACGACGGCTTGGGCCCGAAATGGCAGATAGAGGAAGCGGAGGGGGGCGTCCTTGTCCGCAGCCAATGGACGGGCGGCCTCATGACCTACGCCTCCGACACCAAGGGCGCCAACGTATCCTGCGAAGCGGAGCGCGCGGACCACACCGGACAGGTATGGTCCATGGTCGGCGTGCCCGCCCGCTCCGAAGGGCTGACCGGAAAGATCGCCGGACTGAATGTCCATCTCATCAGGAAACCGGAAAACGGACGCGTCGTGCGCGAGTTCTCAGGCGACGAGGATTTTACGGTCGACGAGTCCTGGGGGGCGGGATATATCTACGCCGCCGCAATGCTCGGCATTCGCACCGTCCCCTTCACAGACGTGACGGTCTGGACCGACCGCTACAAGGGAACTGTAGTGTCAAAGCCGAGCAAGGTCGAAACTGTCTGCGTCGAGTACTACGCGGACGGCATTGACGCCAAGCACCTCGTCTACCGAGACTCGAATGTCCATTCGGGCGATACCTACGCGCCCGTCGAGGCCGCCCTTGAGGCGGCCGGGAAGAAGCCATGCAATCTCGATGCCCATTTCGGGGAGGATGCCGCCTCAGGTTTCACTGGATGGTTCAAGGATGCCGCATTAGTCAATCCAGCTGCCTCCCTTGAGATTCCCGAGAAGGGCGCATTGAAGCTGTATGGGCGCAACCGCTGCACTTTGCGCATCGAATATGCGGAAGGATCGGTCGAGCCCGACGCTGGAATCGTCTTCAGGAAGAAGCCGAGCGATAGGGCCGAGGTCATTGACGGTGCGCTTGGCCTGGTTGACTTTACCGGACGTAATGAGAAACACCGGCTCGACAAAATCGACCTGCCCGTCATCGGCGATGACGGGGTGGCGCACGCGGCCTTCTACCGCGGCGAGTCTGTAACGCTCGCCGGATCGGCTGACGTTTTCACCAAGCTGGAGGACGGAACGTGGCGACGTCTCGTCTTCAAGGGCTACATGTCCGATAAGGCGGGGGGGGTCACCTCTCGCGACAATCAAGATGGAACGCGACACGACCGTATATGCCGTATGGGCGTTTGCGGAGTCGGACGGCGTCGCCACGGCAAAGAAGTAACTACGAATCGGGACGGAGGTGCGGCCTCCGTCCCGAGCCCGCGCATGTCCCTTGCGGGAGGTGCGCGTAGATGAAGGCTGACAAATACGAAAGCAAGACCGCTGCCGATAAGACCTTAAAGGAAACCCCGATTAGCAGACGAGGCCTGTTCGCCGCTTTAGCGGTCGCAGCTGGGTTGGGATTGCTTGGCGCCGACGATGCTTTTGGTTGGGACTACTGGGGCCAAAACGCCGGTATCGGCCAGGGATTTTGGGACGCATACGGCATGCTAAACAGCCATGTTGGCAGGAGTAGGTCGTATACGAACCCCAGCGCCAAGTGCATGGGCTATGCTACAAGCTGGTGCGAATGGACATGTTGGCCGGGAACCCAGCAGCTCCGTTGCGCCCTCAACCTGCAAATCGAGTGCGACTATGAGAACACGCTGTGGTACCACCTCAGCTTCTATCCGCTCTCGGCCTGCGGCGACACAAACTACGGCACCTCTCACCGCCTCTGGTACGATAACGGCGAGGACGACAACCGCGGGCGCATTTATGAGGATGCCCCCGATGACTCCCATAAGATTCTTGACTTTAACTGCGACCTCAAGAATAACTATGCCGGTTGTCCGTCCCCGGGCCAGCAAGCGACATTCAACACCGGGTGGGAGCGCCGCTCCTACAAGGACACTTCCAAGTGGTATCGCCGAACGGGCAGCGGTTTTTCGCACAGTTTCGCAGCATGGTTCGAGCTCCGAGACATCAGAATCGATAAGGTCTGGCACAGCGAATGGGGCGCCAAGGCATTTGGAACGGGCTGGTGCGCGACCAGCTTCCCCGCAATTCCGCACGGGTCGCGTCAGGACTTCTTCGGGATGGTCTGCCGTGTTCACGCCGCCGTTGACGATTCACTCAACTGGGACGTATGCAACGCCAAGTCATCAAATCGCACGCCGATCTACCAGCAGGAGCTCTTTGCAGGAAATGACAAGACCAGGCCCGAGCCGAATTTGAACCAGCTTTTCCTGACTGAGTTTGCGAACTACCAGGAGATTGGCGGCAACTATGCGGATGCCGGCCAAAGCTATCTCATCACCTTCCGTCCCGCCCATGTCGTTGATGGCTCTGCGGCCCTCAATGCGTGGGGCGGAGGCCCCTTCGACGGAACTGACATCAAGACGAGCACCAAACGCGAATTCGTCATCTGCAAATATACTGTCGCTGACCGCACCTGCGGATGGTGGCTTGTCGATAAATGGAACTCCGACGGCACTAAAAATGCCGTACAGGTCATCAGCGATGCGTCGGGGCAGGCTGTGAACCGCTATGGCGGCACGACCGCCAAACCGACACAGCTATTCATGTGGCATGAGGGCTATGATTCGGATACGCAAAAGAATAAGGCTTCCGAATGGGCCATCGAGGAGGTTCCCTTTACAGGCAAGCTAGAGCTAAATAGTGGCGCCGAAGAAATCACTTGGCCCCAGGCCCCGACCTGCGGCGACCCCTTCGCCACCTGCTATCCCGCCAAAAAGGAGCTGTGGGAAACGATGGGAAAGCCGACTGCGATGATCTATCGCTGGTACGCTGCGAAGACGCCAGATCCAGCACCCGATGAGGACGCCGTGGTCATGGGTCAGGCCCACATCTCCAAAACGGGCGACTTCATGGAGGTCCCCGCCTACCGCCACGTTGGCACGAACTTCAACCCGGACTACGTGCTCGAGGCGTTCCGACTCTACCTCAAGGGAACGGATTATGAGGGATCTATCGGGTACATGGCGCTTTCCCGCGACAGCGGGACGTGGTCTGACGCCCGCACCGACGGCGAGTGGATCGGTCAAAGCGGCGCCAGCCTGCGCTGGAGCCAGATCAAGGTCTGGCTCCAGGGCGAGGTCGCACGTCACTACGACCTCGAGGTTCGCGCGTTCCAAAGCGATGTGTCGTGGTGTCGAACTTATGTGAGCGCCACGGATGCTGAAAGCGCCCCTGCAGTGGGCGTGGCGGGCAAGACCTTGCGCTGCATCCAGGTCGACCTTATACCGAAGCCGACAGATGCCGTGCTCGTCAAGGAGTTCTCGCGTGACGCGCAGATGCTCGAACTTACCGAGGACGAGGCCGGTGCTGTGGACGGAATGTACCTGAGCTGTGCCGTCCAGCAGGAATTCAAAACCGAGAAGCGCTCAGGCACAGCCGAGGTATGGCCACTCGTCCACCGTTTCCACGGCACCATCGTCACGCCCAGCGTTAAGTATTGCGCAAAGAAATCGCTCATCACTTATTACGCTGACGGCGTCGACGATGAGCATATCGTCTATATCGATCACGCTGACCCGGGCAAGTACACGGCATCCGATGCCGCCACGCAGGCGGCGGTAAAGGCCGTGTGCAACCTCAACGAGCATTTTGGCGACACTGCTTCTAGCGGCTTCACCGGTTGGTTCACGACCAGGGAGCTTATTGACTCCTTTGGGGGCATCGACCTCGACAGGGGCCAGAAACTCGACCTCTACGGCCGCAACCGCTGCACGCTGAGGATTGACTATGCCGACGGATCCCTGAGACCGGAGGATGGGGTCGATTACAAATCGCAGCCGAAGGACGGGGCGGCATCTATCTCGGGTGCCCTTGGACTCCCGGACTTTTCAGGCGATATCGAGTCACATGCCCTTGACGGTATCGAACTTCCCGCCATCGGCGACAACGGTGCCGGCCACATGGCCGTCTACTACGGCGAGCGCATCTCACTCGCTACGCCGACAGACGCCTACCGCAAGATGGGCGATGGCACCTGGAGACATATCGTGTGCGACGCCTACCTGACCGATAGAGCGGGGGGGGGTCGTCCCTGCAGAACATCAAGATGGTGCGGGACACGACGCTCTACATCAGGTGGCGCTACGCCGATTCGGACGGCGTCGCCACGGCAAAGAAGTAACTACGAATCGGGACGGAGGCGCGGCCTCCGTCCCCAGGCCGCGCATGTCCCTTGCGGGAGGTGCGCGTAGATGAACGGTCTCGATGTTCGGAATGAGGACCGAGCAGACACTGAGAAAAATGGAACACCGATATCGAGACGCGGCCTGCTGGCCGCGCTGGCGATTGCTGCCGGGCTCGGCCTTGCCGGCCTTGCATACGCGGATACGGATGATAGCCATGGCGCGGGGCGCGGCGGTCATTACTATTGGGGTGACTGGAATAACGGAGCCCTTTACAACGGTAACGGCTTCGGCTGTGCGACGCATTGGCTCGAATGGGATGCCCATGCAGGCCAGACACTTCGAGTCGCGATGGCAGTGGAGCTCTCTTCCAACTATTCAAACCCCCTATACGAATGGTGTTGCATGCAGCCGTTTTCACAATGCGGCGACACGAATAACCTCAACACGCACCGGCTTTGGTACCCACGCTATCAAGACAACTATATTGAGTACTACTGGAACGGTGCCTACTGGAAGACCGAGACGGGACGCTTCGCGTTCGATAATACATTCCTAGGCGCGGGATACGGCCGTCACGATACCGCCATGCACACCTTTGGCTATCCCAGCTACGGATGGCTGGAGAGGAAAGGCGCGACGGAGTCGACCAGAACGCTGGGGGCGAACATATATCTGTTCAACATCGTCGTAAACGGATACAACGCCTTCGGGCAAAGATATGGCGCGGACACGCCGTTTGACTTCAACAACGCGGGCCATATCGCATGCGTGCAAAAGGGGATGAATACGCATGACGATGCGGGCGGGGACCTGAGCGTAAAGCTCGAGAAGATCGCCATCAGGAACCGATATGACCTATTTGGTGCGATTGTATCCCTTTCCAATCGCTACAGCGACTCTGACCTGGTGATTCGCGGCGATGGTTCAGGAGAGTGGTCGAGGCTTTGCCAGAAGAAGGACGGAGCCGGCACGACTGATGGCAACTTTGCCGTGGAGCTCGGCAACGCATGCGATGAGTACGGCGACTTCCTACACTGCCTGAAATCCGTCTGTTTCAAGGGCTGGAACTCAACCCTGTACGCCGAGTCGGGTCGAGGGATCATCTCAAAGGGACTGTCCGCAGATGCGTATCCCAATGTGGATTCCGGCTTCTCAAATGCCTACTTTGAGAAACTCTGGGTCTGGCATAATCCGCAAGCCTCGAATTTCTGCAATTTCTGGGTGACCGATAGCCTCAAGTCTGAGGAGGGTTATTCGCAGATCGTGAGCAATGAAACAGGGCTCTGCATCTCGCTCACAAAGTCGGTTAAAAGCGACGGCGCGGATGTCTGCCTATGGCATAGCGGCACCCGGAACGGCACCAAGGGTGTTTCAAGTGTCGACTGGAAAGCCGACGAGGTCGTGTTCGTGGGCGATGTCTCGTTCAAGGAGCCATCGAATGACTCCAAAGAGGTTGAGATAGGGGACCCGTCTTCGAGCTGTACGCCGATTGATATCTATAAGACCCTTTCCGTTGAACACCTCACGAGATTTATCCTGTGCGATTCGGATGCCGGGGTCCGTTCAGCCTCCCTCGATATCGTCGGTGGCGCCTCGCAGGCCCCCTGGGGACTGCATTGGTTCAAGGAGACTGCCGCCAACCGCCTGATAGGCTTTCCATTCGCGGCGGCTAACCTCATGAGAGGGTTCTATTTGAAGCTGGCTTCCGCCGACGCGCCGGGCTCGATCTGCTATTCGATTCTAAAGGGCGCAGATGGAGGCTGGTCGGAGACCTACAGAGACGGCCAGTGGACCGAGCTTTCTGATGAATCTCGTATCTGGGGAATCAAGATCTGGCTCGAGGGCGATGTATCGGATGAATTCGATCTCTCGATCCGCTGCTGCACCGAAAAGACCGGTTGGGGACTGCGCCATGAGTCCTTCAAGGTCGATGCCGAGCATGCCCCCGAGATCACTTTTGCAGGGGAGAGACTTATCGCGTTCCAGGTGGAAGCGGTTCCGCGCCCTGTCGGCGCTATCAAGTTGCTCGCTGATTTTTCAAATAGCCTTAAGGTCCAGTTGCCGGACGATGCCGCAGGCTACGTATACGCACAGACCTGCCTCGTGCGAAACGCCGCTTACGCGACCACCGATTCACTGCATAGCGCGGCTCAGCGCTACAGGGGAACGGTGACCTCCTCCACGCCTCTGTTTATCGGCGGCATCAAGGTCGTATACCATGCCGACGGCATCGATGACAAGTCCGTTGTGTTTACCGAGACGGCTCAGCCCGAACCCCATACAGCAAACGACGACGCCACGTCTTCCGCGATTAAATCGCACTGCAACCTTAACGACCACTTCGACGAGGATCCCGGCATGGGCCTTACGGGCTGGTTCACGAACAAGGGACTGACCGCACCCTACGGAGGATCCGAGCTGTCGGCGGGCGACGAGCTGCATCTCTATGCGCGCAACCGCTGCACCCTGCATATCGAGTATGCCAAGGGTTCCCTTGAGCCGGAGGAGGGCGCCGTCTACGTGTCCGAGCCCAAGGACGATGCCGCAACCGTGGAGGGCGCGCTCGAGCTGCCCGACTACACCGGTTTGGCTGAATCCCATAGCCTCGATGGGATCGGGCTTCCCGCCATCGGCGACAACGGCGCCGGTCACATGGCCGTCTACTATGGCGAGCGCATCTCGCTCGCGGCACCTGCTGACGCCTACCGCAAGATGGAAGACGGCACCTGGAGGCATATCGTGTGCGACGCCTACCTGACAGATAAGGCGGGGGGGGTCGTCCCTGCAGAGCATCAAGATGGTCCGGGACACCACGCTCTACATCAGGTGGCGCTACGCCGATTCAGACGGCGTCGCCAGCGCAAAGAGGTAAATTTCATCCGGGACGGGGGTGCGGCCTCCGTCCCGAGCCCGCGCACGTCCCTTGTAGGAGGTGCGCGTAGATGAGGTCTGACAAAAACAATAGTGAGCAACCGGCCGACAAGTCTTTAATTGAAACCCCGGTTAGCAGGCGGGGCCTGTTCGCCGCCCTGGCAGTTGCGGCCGGGCTGGGATTGTTGGGCGCCAATGACGCGCTCGGATGGGACTACTGGGGCCAGAACGCCCGTATCAACCAGGGAGCCTGGGATATGTACGGGATGATCAACGGAAAGATCAACTGCTGCAGAGGAAGGTCGAATCCAACAAATCAGTGCATGGGCTGGGCGAATGACTGGACCGAATGGTATGCCTTCCGCTATGCCTACGTCCAGATCCTGCGATACGCCCTGAATTTACAGGTCGAGTGCGATTATGAGAACGAGCTATGGTTCCACCTCTCCTTTTATCCGCTGACTGCCTGCGGAGACACTAACTACAACCCCAACGGAAAACGCATATGGTTTGCGGCGGACCATGATAACCTCGGGGCAATCAAGGAGGACGAGCAGGAAAATAACATAGTCACCTTTGATGGCAATTTGACCAATGAGGAACTTGGGGTCGGCACCGGTCGGCACGATACCGGCTGGAAGCACTATCAATACCATGACACGGGGAAATGGTACAGGCGCACCTCGAAGGACGTGTCCCATAGATGGTGCGCGGACCTCAACATCTTCAATATCTACGTCGAGGGGGTTTCGCATGACGAGACGGTCGACGCCCTGCACTCTCAAACCGGCTGGCTGACCTCTACCGTGGAGCAAACGTACCTAACCAGCGAGGACATCCAGGGCATCGTCTGTCGCGTCCATGCGGCAGACGACGACTCCCTGAACTGGGATGTCGGAAATGCCTCGATTAAAGACTGCACGGGCCTATTCCAGCAGATATTCAAAGGCAATTACAATCAGCTCTTCTTGACCGAGTTCTCGAAAGTTCGCGATGATTCCTATTTCGATGACTGGGGACCCGTCCCCGGGTTTCTCACGACGTTCCGACCGGCCCATGTGGCCGACGCGTCCTGTGCCGTCAATGCCCTAGGGGGAGGCCCTTGGGACGGAAAGGAATTCAACCACGTCGCGAACACGCAGCCGTTCGAGATCAATAGGGCCGGAGTCGCTTCGAGGGCGAGCGCCTGGTGGGTTACAAAGGCGTTTTCCGAAGGAACGCCCCTATTCGAAGACGGCGCGGTCGCAATTATCAGCGACGCATCGGGGCTGTGCGTGAACAGGCCGAACGCAACACAAACAAGGCCATTTAAATTGAACCTCTTCCATAATGGCTACAAGGGAGGCGTGGCGGGAGACCGAGCCTCGGCCTGGGTCGTCGAAGAGGTCCCGTTCACGGGTTCGCTGAGCCTGAATGACGGGTCAAAGGAGATTTGGGCCAACCAGACGGTGACGTGTTCGGATCCGCTCCTCTCATGTACGCCGTGCCATAACTGGTCGGACGTCAAGGGTAACAATGGCGGGACTGCCGTATCCGACTTTATGTACCGCTGGTATTTTGCCGACACAGATGACGTTCCGCTTGACTGCTCCGGTGCGTCCATCATCGGATCTTGCCATCTGTCGAACTTCGGTGATATGCCAGACTGTCCCGCCTATCGGCATGTGGGCATGAATATGTCGGCCAAAATGTGCATAGAGGCGATCTCGCTTCGCCTGGACGGTTCCCCCTGGCAAGGCTCAATCTGCTACAGCATGCTTGCAAAGGGCGGCGAATGGAGCGATGCCGCCGCAGATGGTGCCCGAATCGGCGAGGGCGGCAAGTCCTTGCGCTGGAGCGCCATCAAGGTATGGCTTACCGGCGAGGTATCCCAACATTTCGACCTTGAGGTCAGGGCGTTCAACTCAAATTTGTCATGGACCGGGGGGTTTGTCTCCGGGCACGATCTCGATTTCACGAGCGTTAATGGCTTCGGCGATTTAAGGGGCGTCAACGAGCTGCGCTGCGTCCAGGTCGATCTGATTCCGAAACCGAAGAGCGCTACGGTACTGCGCGAGTTCTCGAAAGGCTTGAGGGAGCTCAGCCTAACGGAGCTGGAGCTCGATTCGCTTTCGGGACGCTATCTTTCCTGTGTCGTCCAGCAGGTGTTCCCCACGGCATTGCGAAGCGGTATCGACTTCGATTCGCCGCTCGTCCACCGTTTCCATGGCTCGGTATCTGCCGGACCCGTTCATGTCGGCGGCATCAAGGTCGTCTACCATGCCGACGGCATCGACGATGAGTCCGTTGTGTTCACCGAGACGGCTCAGGCCGGACCCCATACGGCAAGCGACGACGCCACGTCTGCCGCTATTAAAACCCATTGCAACCTCAACGACCATTTCGATGAGGACCCGAGCACAGGGTTCACGGGGTGGTTCACGGACAAAGGTCTGACCTCCCCCTATGGCGGCTCCGAGCTGTCGGCGGGCGACGAGCTCCATCTCTACTCCCGCAACCGCCTGACACTCAGGTGTGCCTTCACTGATGACTCCGTGGACACCACGGAGCTTGTGCTCAGGACTTCGCCCGAATCGACCGCCCCGCTTGCCGAATCATGGTCCCTGCCGGTTTTCGGGCTGTCTGATGAAAGGCATGCCCTTGACGGCATCGGCCTTCCCGCTATCGGCGATGACGGGCCCGCCCACAAGGCGCTTTATCTCGGTGAGTCGGTCACGCTCGCAAGGCCAATGGGCAGGGTGTACGCCCGCATGGAGGACGGAACCTGGGCGGGCTTTCGCGCCGTAGCATGGCTTGCCTCACAGGAATCCGATTCCCAGATGACGAAGGTCACGCCGACACGCGACACCTGCGTATACATGAGGGTGGAGCGAGCCGACTACGACGGCGTCTCATCGACTAAGAACTAGCAAGAGGGCCCTCATGGGGCCCTCTTCTTTAGTCTGGTTTAATAAGTGAAATAGCCCGGTCGCTTGTTGTGGCTTGGTGTCTTTTTGGGTTCAGCCTTCTTCTCGAGCTTCGCAAGTTCGTCCTTCAATGCCGCAGTGCCAGGCATTTTCTCCGGGGTCTTCTGCTTTAGGGGGTAGACTTCGCGCAAATGCTCGAGTTGGGCGGCGTAACGGGCGTTGATGAAGGGCGGCACGCCATCTGTCTCCCTGAACCCGTTATGGTCTGCCCCAATCTGGTCGATGAGGTCGCTCGGGTAGGTTTTCGTTGCGCTCGATTCCGTGACCTCGAATTCGGGCCCTTCGTAGGAATCCCATGCGTCGATACGCTCGATATGGTAAAGACGATCTGATTTCGAGCGCGAAACGGCCATCCACTCCTGGGCGTCGTCCGAACGCCATTCACTCATGCCGCACGCCAGAAGGATGCGATTGGAGTTGCCGTTCGCGTCGAGATCATAACCGAGAGAAGGATATTCAATCCGCTGGTTAAAGAAAAGGCTCCAGTCTGCACATGATTTGATGGCGGCGACCAGTTCGGTTAGTTCGAACATGCGGAGCGAATAATCCAGCCTGGAGGAGGCGGCCTTCCCCCTTATCGACCAGTAGTAATTATGCTTTTCGTGAGCCCTGTCAATGTTCAGCCTTATTCTCTCGGCATCCATCTCATTGAGAGTGATCGCCGTTTTGCCCAAATGAGCCATCGGTACTTTGTCGCCGTTGAAGTCGGCATACAGGTCGACGTGAATCCTGTCCGACTTGCGGATTTCGTCTATGAACTCACCCACCTTAACAAAGGGCAGGACGGTGAACGAATCGGCGTTACCCCCGTTTTCCACGCGCGATTGCCTGCATAGGCTAACCACGGCATCTCGATATGAGGGTTGCTCCTGCCTTCCGTTCGCAGCCGTCATGCAAATCTGCTCGACGACCTGCCTGGGCATCTTGTGCGGGTCGGCGAGCAGATAGTGGTCTCTGAAGGCGAAACTCTTACCGAGTGTGAGCTCCTTGTACCCGGTCACAGTGAACAGGGACTCAAATGCACGATTCGGCCAGTTGTCGGGCCCTTCGTACAAGGCGTTCAGACGCTTCGAGCAATCGATGAGGCCGAAATTCATGTACGCCTCGTCTGGCTCGCGGTCGACCGAGTAGCTCCTCGCGATTCGCTCCATGCGGCCCGCCAGCTCATCGACTGCCATCGCCTTTCGGTAACCAGGCCAGTCAGCGGGGGAGAGCCAGGTGCCGCTCACGATTTCCTCGAGCGTGTGAAAGGGCGAGAAACGGCCGTCGAATTTGATTTCCGAGGCGCTGGGGATAAGGGGCGTCTTGCCATCCCATTCGACCCCGGGGCCGTCCATGAGGCCGGCATCCATCGGGTCGGCACAATGGCGCTTGTACGTTATTACGCCGTCCTTCTTCGCGGTATATCTGAACAGGCCGTCCTTCTCGTTGAAGCTGAGGGAGATCTCGCAGCCCTCGACCTCTCCACTCCAGACATTCTCATACATGTTGACCACGGCTCCCAGTGCCTTGCTTTCGATCTACAATTACCTTCGTATCAAGCTTCGCCAGGTTCTCCTTGAGCACCTTTGTGCCGGGCACGGTCTTGCCCTGGGCATCTTTGCGGGAGCGTTCCTTGAGCAACCGGTCCGGGTCGCACGCATAGCGGGCGTTGACGAATGTCGCCGGCTCACTACCGTCCATGGTCATCGGCATGGTGCGCATGTCCGGCATGAATTGTGACGGGAACGAGTCGAAAGTGCTGTCCCGTTCTCTCCAGGCCTGTTTGCTGCTCTTGCGGTCGTCCGCGAGATACTTTGGCGCTTGCCACAACTCGACATGGTAGACGTTCTCCGATTTAGACCAGGAGACGACCACCCATGAGCAGCTCCTTTGAAGAAGTCCGCGCTCATCCATACAGTCGCCCTCATCAACCACCTTTGCTGAGATGAGAACCCGGTCTGCTTCGATCTCAGGGCCTACTTCATACTCACCATCCAGGAAGGCACCAGTCCAGGCCGTGTGCAGGAGCCCTTTTGCGGATTGCACGAGGTATTCCTCCAGTTCCCCGATCTGGAGCTTTCCCAAGGCATGACCATCTAACGGTCCGTGCAGGAAATTTTCGTTTTGGAGCACATCTCTAAACCAGACGGCAGATTTGAGGTTGACCCGGACATCTCCCAGCTCCACGGTGCTTCCACCGAATGAGCTGAAGCAGGCGGCAAGCGATAGGGTAACGATGTCGCCTTCGGATAGCTCCCTGATAAACTGAGCCGCGTCCACGCTTGGAATGACGCCGAAGCAGTCTTTCCAGTCCCGGTTTATATACAGGCCGTCGGACTTAGCTTTCTCGTAGAGGGCGTATACCGCATCGCCGTAACCCAGGGCTTTGCGCTTCAACTCGCTTCCTGCGCGCACGATGGCGGCAGAGAACTCTGGTGGAAGCAAGGCACCGCTGAGCCGTGGGTCATGGTACCTGTTTCCGGGCATAGTGCCACGTGGATAGAGGAGCACGGCGTCAACGGCACGCCGCGGCCAGCGGGACGGAACTCCGTACATGCCGTTCAGGAGCCTCGAGCACTCCATTATGGCCAGTCGGTTGGGATTTACGTCATCGGTCAATCTCACAATGTCGTTTCTTCTAAAACGGAGCTCTCTGACCGTCTCGTCCTTTCGCGCATCCGGCCAATCACGAGGGGTGCGCCATGAGCCCGCGACGATCTGGTCAGGGGATGAGAAGGGGGCGAACCTGCCCCGCATCTCCAAGGGAGCGGGAGGGATGAGCGCCATCATTTCGGGGCTGTACGGCCGATCGAATTCAGACCTCGCCATGAGGCCGGATACCACCGGGTCGGCGCACTCGTGGATCTGGGGAGCCTCTCCGTCCAGCGCGCCGCAGACTCGGAACAGTCCTGTATCCTCGTTAAAGTCGAGTGTGAGGTCCCATTCGGTCCCGTCCAGGCCGGGCGCCGCACCTTCCCATACCCTCTCATACATGCCAACCACGACTTTCATTTATCGGCGACTGACTTACCTTTGCCTTCTGGTCAAGTTTCGCCAGGTTCTCTTTAAGCGCTTTCGTGCCAGGCACCGTCTTATTTTGAGCGTCCTTACGCGTGTACCCCCTGAGCAGGCGGTCAGGGTCGATCGCATAGCGGGCGTTGACGAACGCCTTCGGCTCGCCGTCCATCGTCATGGGCATGGTGCGCATGTCCGGTAAGTACTCCGATGGGAACGAGGCGAAGGTGCTGTCCCATTCTTTCCAGGCATGTTGGTCGGTGTTCGGGAAGCGTATTTTCAGATAGCACACGTGGTCTTTTTTCAGATACTTTGGCGCGTACCACGTCTCGACGTGATAGACGTCTTCCGATTTAGACCAGGAGATGACCTCCCATGCAATCGTTTCATGCTTAAGGCCGTAATCATCCACGCGCTCAAACTCATCGAATACCTTTGCCGAGATGAGGACTCGGTCCATATCGCCCTCGAGGTCTACTCCGTATTCTCCATCGAGGAAGGCGTCAGTCCAGCGCTCGCATAAGTTCCAACTTCTAAAGAGATAATCACCAAGCTCATCGAGGGGCAGTTTTCCTAGATTATGTACATCTATGGGGACATAGGGAAATCCACCGTGTTCAAACTTATCTCTGTACCAGTCGGCGGATTCGAGCTTCATCCGGATATCGCCGAGCTCCAAGGTCCTTCCTCCAAATGAGTTGAAGCTGGCGGCAAGTGATAGGGTAACGGTGTCACCTTCAGATAGCTCCCTGACGAACTGGCCCGCGTTCACGCTGGGAATGACGCCGAAGTGTTCCTCCCAATCCTGTTCAATAAACAGGCCGTTGGACTTGGCTTTCTCATAGAGGGCGTACACGGCGTCGCGGTGGCCCAGGGCCTTTCCCTTCAACGCGCTTCCGGCGCGCACGACGGCGTCAGAGAACTCCGATGGGAGCAAATACCCGTTGAGCCCCACGTAGTACTTATCTCCGAGCTTGGTACCGCGTGGATAGTCGAGCACGACGTCAACAGCACGCCGCGGCCAGCGGGTCGGATCTCCGTACATGCCGTTCAGGAGCCTCGAGCACTCCTCGACGGCCAGCCGTTCGAGGTTTGGACCATTGCTCAAGCTCACAATGTCGAATCTTCTCATTCTGAGTTCCTTGACCGTCTCATCCTTTCTCGCCTCCGGCCAATCCCGTGGGGTGCGCCATGTGCCCGAGACGATCTGGTCGGGGGAGGAGAAGGGGGCGAATCGCCCCTGCATCTCCAGGGGAGCGGGAGGGATGAGCGCCATGATATCGGGGTCGTCGGGTCGATCAGTTGCAGATCTCGCCATGAGGCCGGATACCACCGGGTCGGCGCACTCCCACATCTCGCTATGCTCTCCGTCCAACGAGCCGCCAACCCGGAACAGCCCCGTATCCTGGTTAAAGTCAAGAAAAAGGTCCCATTCGGCCCCGTCCAGTCCGGGTGCCGTGCCTTCCCATACCCTCTCATACATTGCCATCAGTCCTTTCTGTCATCAATGGCCGAACTTGGGCCCGCGGCCCTTCGTTTCCGGGTCTTGTAGGGGTCTCATGCCACCCACTGGCGCCATGCCTATCGCATGGCCAACCGAATTCGGCGGAACCACGCCGCCTGAGCGGATCTGCGTGTCCTTGAGCTCGCGCGATGTGCCGTAGGCGGCCATGTTGTAGTCTTTCTCCTGGCAGGCCATCTCCCGCGCAATCGTTGTGCCAAGCAGCGCCCTATCCGCATCCGGATAGAACGCGGCGGCACAGGAGACGAGGCGCGACAGCGCCGCGTGCCGGTCGACAAAGGTCAGGGGGACCGAATAGCGTTCCCTGCACCACTTGGCCGCGACGGCACACGTCAAGCCCTCGCGCCACCATTCGCCCTCAACTGCGGCAAAAGAGCTGAGGGAGCTGTAGCCGTTCTCATTCAGGATGTCGATAAGGTCCTCGGGCTCGATATAGCCGTCCTGCCCGGCTATCGGGTCGTAGATGTCATAGGCGTCCTGCAGGACTTGCCAGCCCCCGTTGCCGATGGGCCAGGCCATGGCGAAATCGGTCGTCGTCCCGCTCATCGCGTGGAATCCCAGGCCGTGGACCGTGAAGCTGCCACACCATGTGAGACAGGGATGGGCGCTACCATTCGCACCGGGCCTCACCGACGCGCCGACATCCATGTCCCTCAGCCAATCGGGAAGCATATCCAGATTAAGCACCTCGGCCATAATTCCTCCTCCGTCCAGTCTCTTGATGCTCCAATCATCGTTTGGAGGGCAGGCGTGCGGGCGGCTATGAACAAGTGTTCAGGGCGGGTGTCACCCCTTGGCACCAAGTGGAAGGGCGGCGGCATCTGCAGGAGCTTAGACTTGTGGCGTATATCCCCCAATAAGGAGGCAGTTCATGGAAACGTCGGGTCCCGCTACCCAGGTAATGCAGTCTCTATTACCGCTCCTGCAGATCGTCGTCGCGCTGTGGGCCGCGGAGGCAATCCTGACGATGTTATTGAAGGAGCATCGCAAATCGAAAAAGAAGAAGGAGCGGGAGAAGCGCCGCCTGGAGTACCAGGATCGCCGCATGGCCAACGACGTGGAGCACGCAAAGGTGACGCGCGCGATGCGTTATGACGTGCTGCGCCGGGACGGTTTCAGGTGCGTCAAGTGCGGACGGGGCCGCGAAGACGGGGTGAAGCTCCATGTCGACCATATCAAGCCCGTCTCTCGCGGGGGAAAGTCCGTGATGAGCAACCTGCAGACGCTCTGCGAGGACTGCAACTGCGGGAAGGGAAACAAGTACGAGGAGTAACGGTTCTCAGACGCCAGTCTCGTAGACAAGCGGGCGACGGCACGATGCGGGAAGCAAAGGGGGCGGGGCACCACACGGTACCCCGCCCCCTTTGCTTGCATCCTGAACGTTTCCATATATTCAGGTTTTCTAAGCGACCAGAATAATACTTCCGATCCATAAGACCCATGGATCGGATGCTTGCGACTAGGACTGCGCGGCGAGGTAGTACTCGAGCGCGTCCCTGTAGACTGCGGACGGCTTCACGCCTCTACTTCGGGCAATCAGCGCAACTCTCTGCGTGTCCTTCGCATCATAGACCACCGTTACGCGGCGAGTGCCAACGGCATCGAGATGGGAGCCGCTAAACACAGTTCCTTCGGGCTCGGGTTCGAAGCTGCCGTCCTCGTAGGGCGCGGCCATGCGGTCGAGGTCCGCATCGGCGATGCCGTGCTTTGCCATGAAATCGTTCACGTTCATCCAAATCACCTCTCCAAGCCGAGTTCCCTGAGCGTCTTGCCGCTCGGCGGGGTCATCCCGAGGAAGACAAAGAAGTATCCTCTTATCATATCGATGAACTCCATATAATCGAGTCCGCACGGAAAGTCGTTTTAAGAAGGCGCCAAGCGAGGGCTCAGGACGTTCCTGAGATCGATCTCATCGGCGGTTTCGATAGTGTGTATCTGCCGTGCACCATTTTTCTCTTGTTTGAATACTCACAGCCATCAACGCATCGACTCCGGCGCTGCGCCGAACTGGACGATTAGAGACTGCCAGGGTAAAGTTGGCGCCAATGCTAGACGAACATATGTTTGTACGGCAGCGTACGTTATAGTCTACCTGCCCATTCCCGTGTCATCATTTGTCACCCTGTGGCACCAAATGGCCCTTCACGGACGCATTTGGGGGAGCAGAATCTATCTCGGGGGCGGGAAGCAAGCCCCTATCGTGTCGACGGGGGCCAAAGACTCGAACCCCCCTAATCGAAAGGAGCGCATCGTGGATTCTGCAACCATGAACGCCATGGCCACGTATCTCGCGGCCAAGACCTACAATGTCCGCCGTACAGCTAATGAGAAGCTCGTTGCCGTCATCTCCACCGAGATGATCATCCTCATCGGCCTGCTCGCCCTCGCCCTCGTGACCGTCCTCGCCGCCTACTCCGGCAAGCTCCAGGACGTCATCAAGATGGCCACCAACGTTGTGGGCGCTATCGGCACCAACAACTACAAGGTGCCGGCGTAATCGCGAATACGCCTTCCCCTTTGGCCCCGTCCCGGCTTAATTGCCGGGGCGGGGTTTTGCTTTCGAAAGGAAGGTTGTTTGCCCCAGAATATCCTCTGGCTCAGTGAATCTATTTATCAATATCGAATCGTTAAATCTGACCTTATGGCGATACCCTGAATCACCGATGGAATCGTCCCCGCGCCAGTCTATAATTTAATAAAACCCTCCAATGCCGGGAAAGGCCCGGCCTCATGCCTTCTTGCAGAGGGGGAGGGGTAACTGTGAACAGTTTCCAAATGAATAGCGTGCATCTCACCGACGCCGGAACAGGCACGGTCGAGCGCTGCATGGACTCCAGAGGCCAGATGCACGTGCGCAACCAGGTCGGAAAGCTCCGTATCGACTCCGAGACCGGCGCCACCGAGATGGAAGTGTCGCGCGGGCTCAGCGATGCCGTCTACGTCGATGTGGCGACCGGCAATATAATCCGCGAGAACACGGTGGGCAGCATCCGCTTCCGCACCGATTCGACCGGTACCGTCATGGAACACCTGCTCTAGATGCCTATGGAATATCGGATAAAGAAAAAGCCCCATACGGGGCGGCCTGAAAAGGCAGTTTGTGGCTTTTAAGCCGTATTTCGACTTAGGTACTGCGTTTCGAGCAGCAACTCACAATCCCTTTATATCACACAGGAGAACTCATGGCTAGGAAACTTAAAAATATCAACGGTCCCTGGTTTGCCGGAATCGACCTCGACGGCACGAGCGTCGGGTTCGTGGCCACAGACGAGTACGGAGAGGTCCTCTACCACAAGGGCCAGCCCGTGATGGGCGCACGCTGCTTCAAGGAGGCGCTCCACGCCTCCGAGGCCCGTATGCCCCGCACCGCTAGGCGCAGGCTTCAGCGCGCCCGCGGCAGGGAGCGTGAGATGGAGCGCGTGTTCGCGCCGGCGATCGCACCTACGGACCCGGATTTCTTCGTCAGGCGCAGGATGTCCTACAAACTCATGCGCGACGATATCGCGGCAGACCCCGCCGCTGCCGCCTGGCAGGGGCTTCTCGACGGCTATCCCACGCTCGCGCACCTCGATGTCGACCTCATGGAGGCAGACGGCCCGCGCGACCCCAGGCTCATCTTCTGGGCCATCGCCAACCACGTCGTTCGCCGCGGACACTTCCTCATGGAGGGCATCGACGTGACGTCCGCAAACTCAGACCCCTCCGCACAGGTCGAGGCCCTCGTGCGCGAGCTCGACGCCCTGGGGGAGGCCTGTGGCGAGGCTATCGAGCTCGACGGCGGCGCGCTTGACGGTATGGGCGGCTCCTGGACTGCCCGAGAGCTCCAAAGGGCCGTGTCCGGCGCCGTATCGGTGACAGGCGACGATATCGACGCCAAGATCGCCCGCGCACAGGCAAAGGCGCTGGGCGACCTCGTCGCCGGCTACAAGGCGAATATGGACGCCTTCGCACTCGAGGGCGAGCTGATCGGCAAGATATCCGTATCCGATGCCGATGCGCTCGATGAGTTCCTCGCCAACTGCCCCGACCGACTCGCCCCGACCATCGAGGCAGCGAGGGGCCTCTACTCCGCGTGGCGCCTACAGGGCCTTCTCTCGTTTGCACCCGGAAAGACCCTCTCGCACAACCAGGTGGCCCAGTACGAGGTGTACGGGCGCCAGCTGCGCACACTGAAGGACCTCGCACTGAAATACATCGTCCATGCTGATTCCGAAGACGGTCCCGACGAGGACGGGCTTGCCCTCTACAGGGACTTCTTCGGCGGCCCGAAAAGGACCGGCCGCAGGGGGTACGACAAGGTGCTCGTGAAGAAGCTCGACGGCGCCAAGAGGAATATGGGCTATACGGCCTACGACCTCAACGTGATTCCCTATGAGGAGTTCAAGAAGAGAGTAGAGAGGCTCTTCAAGGGAACGGATGCCACAAAGGACCCGGCCTACATCGATATGGTCGCCGCTCTTGGAGAGCACAGGTTCCTTCGCCGCATACACACCACGGACAACAGTGCTATCCCGTACCAGCTCCATGCGGAGGTCGTGGGCCGCATCATCGACGCCCAGGGCAACTTCTATCCCTGGCTAAAGGACGCAGGCGCCCATATCCTGAAAGTGCTGACCTCGAGGATCCCCTACTACGTAGGGCCCTTGGATTCCTCAGCTGCGCCCGTAGACGCCCACGGCAAGGCGAGGTTCGCGTGGTCGCGCCGTCTTCCCGGCCATGAGTGCGCCTTCGTAGCACCCTGGAACTACGAGGAGCATATCGACACCGATGCGGCCGCAGAGGCATTCATCCGGCGCATGACGGGCAAGTGCACCTATCTGGTAGATGAGGACGTGCTTCCGGCGAACTCCCTCATCTACGAGCGCTTCCGGTTCCTGAACGAGCTGGCGGGCATCCGCTACACCGAGGACGGCCAGGACTGGCTGCCGCTCGATGCGGCGATGAGGGCGGCCGTGGTCGAGGCCGCATCGGACGGCTCGGTCATGACCCTCAGCCGAATCGCGAACATCCTCTCGCGCGACTTCACGATGGCGCACCCGCACGTCAAGGGCGTGTCCGATGCCAAAAGGATGACGTCGCGCCTGTCCGTCTCGGCCTGGATCGCAGGCCTTCTCGGCGTGAGGTCCTTGACGGCCGCCCAGAAGTCCATGGCAGAGGACATCATCCTGTGGAACACCGTGTTCGAGGAGCGCTCCATCCTGAAGCGCAAGGTCGCCAAGGAATACGGGGGTATCCTTGACGAGGGCGCTATTGAGGCCTTTTGCGCGAGGCGCCTCAAGGGCTGGGGCCAGCTCTCCGAGCGCCTGCTCACCGGTGTGTGGGTAGATACCGCGCGTGGCGACATGTGCATCATGGACGTTCTCGAGCAGGGTGCGCCCTACGGCAGGTTCCGCGGCACGTCCATGAACCTGATGCAGGCCCTGAGCGACACCGAGCTTGGCTTCCGCGCGAGGATTGACGAGGTCAACGCCACCGCGCTGGAAAAGGCCGGTGAGCTCGGCATCGACGCCCTGCCCGGGTCCCCCGCGCTTCGTCGCGGCATCTCGCAGGCCATGAAGGTTATCGAGGACATGGCTTCGGTGGCCGGATGCGCCCCGGCAAAGGTCTACGTCGAGGTCACGAGGACCGCTTCGAACAAGCTGAAGGGCAAGCGGTCGCGGAGCCGCGCCCAGGAGATCGAGGCCGCGCTGAAGGCGCTTGACGATGACGCGCGCCGCGACCTGGATGCCGCCAGGCTCCTGCGCGAGCTGGGGATGTTCGACGAGAAGGAGATCAACGAGCGCCTGTACCTCTATTTCCGACAGGCGGGAAAGAGCCTCTACTCCGGCAAGCCCATCGACATCGCGCGCATCGCGTCGGCCTACTACTGCGTCGACCGTATCCTGCCCAGGTCGGTGCGCAGGGACGAGTCGCTCGACAACAAGGCATTGGTCCTGTACGCCGAGAGCCTTGATAAGAGGGACTCGATTCTAGTGCCCCAACCCGTGCAGAGGAAGATGGCGCCTTTCTGGATGCACCTGCGCCGCGCGGGCCTCATGACCGAGCGCAAGCTCAACGCGCTCATGAGGACGCAGATCTCCGAGAGAATGTTGAAGTCAATCGTCGGGCGCCAGCTGACCGAGACGAGCCAGGAGTGCAAGCTCATCGCCGCGGTCCTCGAGGCCACCTACGCGGGCGTCAAGGTCGTGCCCGTGAAGGCCGGGGTCGCCAGCTCGGTCAGGAGGCGCGCGGGGATCCCGAGAAGCCGCAAGGCCAACCGTTACTACCATGCCCATGATGCCCTTATCGCCCTCACGACCGGCAGGTTCATCGAGACGAGGGCTCCCATGTGGTCGAACAACAGGGCCTTCTACGAGCGCATTATGCGCGATATCGAGGCGCAGGAGCGCCGGGGCGGGGCGGACTCAGAGCTCGATTTCTTCTCCGGCGGGTTCTTCCGCGACCTCGTCGACTACGACACGGCAGAGGTGCTGTGGGATTCCGATTTCGAGCGAGAGAGGCTCGTCCGCGCCTGCTCCTGGAAGAACCTTCGCGTGACGTTTGCCCCCTACGAGGAGGGCGGTGCCTTCTGGAAGCAGACCGTCTACTCCCCGCGCGACTCTAAGACGAAGCTCATCCCCGTGAAGGGCGACCGTGATGCAGCCCTGTTCGGCGGCTACTCAGCCCAGACGTTCGCCTATTTCATGATCTACGAGACCGAGGGCAAGAAGGGAAACCTGTTCAGGTTCGCCCCCGTGCCCACGTCCATCGCATCCAAGGCGACCGATTCGCTCACCGAGCTCTATGCGCGCTCGCTGTGCCGTGAATCCGGTGAGAGATTCGTCCGCGTCGTGCGCGACAGGATCCTTAAGGAGACAGTGTACGAGGCATATGGGGAGCGCTTCAGGGTCAAGGGGCTGAAGACCGCCGGCCCCGTGCGCCAGCTCGCCCTCGACGCAGCCGACACCCGACTGCTCAGGATCGTCGAGCGCATGGTCGACGGCGAGCAGCCGAGCCCCAGGCGCGATCTTGAATCCGATGCCAAGGTTCTCTGCCGGCTGTGGGCACGCCTTCTCGAGCTCGCTCCGTCAAACTTCCCCCGCGTCTCCAAGGTGCTCAAGCTGGGTGCCCTGAAGACGCCGGAGGAGGTGTTCGCCGATACGGAAGCGGACGATCTCGCTAAGACCGTCCATGCGATTGCGGAGTCCGAGGTCCAGGTCGTGGAGCTCCTCTCGGGAATCAGGGGTACCGCCGACGTGAGGCCCCTCGGCGGCAGCGCGTTCGCGGGTACGCTCTCGATGACCTTCGATAAGATCGTCAACGACCCCAAGGCCGGTTTCGCTATCGTAGACATTTCGGCGGCGGGCCTCCACGAGAGGGTATCCACCCTTGGGTAAGACGCTCTTTTTGGAGAACGCCCGGAAACTGCGCTATGAGGCGGGTTGGGTCGCCGTTCACCGTGACGGCGACCCAAGACCCGTCCTGTTGCGTGCCGACGAGCTCGACTGCATCGTTGTCGACGGAAAGGCCGCGTTCATATCGACCTACCTGCTCGATGAGCTCGCGGCAAGGGGATGCAGCGTCATTTTCACCGATAGCCGTCATATGCCGGCATCAATCCTGATGCCGCTAACGGCAGCAACGATCGATACGAACGACAGGGTCCTTACGCAGATGTCCTGGGGCGCCTGGCCGCGAAAGATGCTATGGAAGAGGATCATCGAGTGCAAGCTGGACAATCAGGCCAACGTCCTTGCCGGTTCAGGCCATGAACGGGAGGCCGAGATGCTTGCATCCTATGCGGGAGAGGTCCGCGCGGACGACTCGACCGGGCGCGAGGCGGCGGGTGCCCGCCGCTATTTCCAGGCGCTGTTCGGGGCCGATTTCATCCGACTACCGCACGCGAGCGCAACCAATAGCGCCCTCGACTACGGTTATTCCATCCTGCTCTCGCATACGGCGTGCAGAATCGCGGCGAAGGGCTACCTCAACCAGGTGGGAATCCACCACCACTCCAAGACGAACCCCTACAACCTCGCCTGCGACCTCATGGAACCGTTCAGGCCCCTGATCGACCGGAAGGTCGAGCTGGAGCGCCCCCGCGATCTCTCGCCGTCTGTGAAAAGGCTCCTTGCGTCCACACTCGCTGACAAGATTCCCTATGGCCACGGGAGTTACCGGGTGTCGGACGCCATCGACCTATGGGTCGACGGGTGCCTTCGCGTGATGGAGGGGGTCGGCGATGCTGATGGGATCTCAGTACCCGGGATGCCTTGATGGGAGAACGGGGGAGGATAAGGTTCATGAGGATAATCGTCATGTATGACCTTCCTGTGGGCGAGGCGCAGGACCGCCATGAGTATTCGAGGTTCAGGCAATTTCTTGTCAGGGACGGCTATACGAGGCTGCAGAATTCCGTCTACACCCGCCTAGCAGTGGACACCAAGAACGCCGAGGCCGCGATCGTGAGGCTCAAAGCCAACCTTCCAGAAGCCGGGCTGGTGCAGGTACTCAGAGTATCCGAGGCTTCCTTTTGTTCGATGCTCACACTTTGCGGAATCCCGTCTGACGAGGGGCATCTTGTTACCGGAGAGGACTTTATCGTCTTATGATCGTAAAACTCGAAACGATAGGGGAGACAGTCGATTTTCCGGATGGAATCGGAGCCATATCCTTCGATGAGTTCAACGAGCTGTCGCGATGTGCCAAGTCGCTTTTGAGGGAAGGGGAGCCGGGCATCGCGCTATACCGAGGGGAGCGAAGGCTCAAGTCGAAAGATATCGTCCTTATCGAGAGCCTGATCGAGCTCCCATTCGATGACCGAAGGCTTGTCGGCGCATACGCATCGAGGGTGGCTACCGAGATAGAGTCTTGTGAGCCTCTGGCAACCAAGGCACATGAAATCAGGGCGCGTGTCGGCGAGCTGATAGCAGAATCGGGGGCTTCGCTTCGGACGGATCCAATTGGGGACACGGAGCGGGATTTCAAGTCGTTCGCCAAGTGGCTTTCCCTGTCGCCCTGCCGAGAGACGGACGGTACCCTGCTCAGGAGATTCCTTTCTTTCATGGATTACGTTTGCGATACGGGGCTGAATCCGTCAATTGCCGTAATCGGACTTATCGACAAGCTCAATCCGGCCGACGTTTTGCAGATAACCCGAAAGGTACGGCATGAGAGTCTGGAAATTCTGTTCCTCGAATACCGGGAGATGGACACAGCCGATATCGAGATTCCGGTATGGCATATAGATAGAGACGGGGTTCTCTTCTCCCGTGCCGTCTAAACCATTAAACTGGTACGAGCACCTTGAAAACTCAAATAAGGCTTATTGCTTGACAGCCCGGTTGTCCGATGATCCGGTAGCTGTCAGGTTTTTCCAGAACTCACACAACCACCCCTGTTTCCGGGCGGAAATAGGGGTGGTTTCCCAAAATTGTCGGAACTATTTCTTTCTTTAAATCAACTTTTCAGCTTCAGTAGCTGCTCTTATACGGACTTGCCATTCGATGTCAATTCTCCGGCTTCGCAGGTACCGCGCTTCGAGTAGTTACTTACCCAGACAGAAAGGATGAAAAAACATGCCCAAGCTTCGCAGGTACCGCGCTTCGAGTAGTTACTTACCCCGAGCTTCCTGCGGACCACTTGATACAGGCTTCGCAGGTACCGCGCTTCGAGTAGTTACTTACCCACTGCCGACAACGGTGCACCGCTGCTCCGCTTCGCAGGTACCGCGCTTCGAGTAGTTACTTACCTAACGTTGACCGGTGAGTATATGGGCCTGAGCTTCGCAGGTACCGCGCTTCGAGTAGTTACTTACCACTGCGGGCGTAAATGTCGAGAACCTTCTGCTTCGCAGGTACCGCGCTTCGAGTAGTTACTTACCCGAACCTCCGCTGGTCATCGTTGACTATGCGCTTCGCAGGTACCGCGCTTCGAGTAGTTACTTACCGTCGCGTACTGGGCCCCGTTAAACTCTGCGGCTTCGCAGGTACCGCGCTTCGAGTAGTTACTTACCAAAGCCGCGCCGCGACAACGTGGTGTATGTGCTTCGCAGGTACCGCGCTTCGAGTAGTTACTTACCTTGTTTTCCGCGACAACGACAGCGAAACCAGCTTCGCAGGTACCGCGCTTCGAGTAGTTACTTACCATGGGCGCGGGCGAGGATTGGGCGCATCGGGCTTCGCAGGTACCGCGCTTCGAGTAGTTACTTACCGTGGGAGGAAGCTGGAATGAGCCGGTCATGCTTCGCAGGTACCGCGCTTCGAGTAGTTACTTACCGACGTCTCCCAGCGTCAAAAGCTTAAGGTGCTTCGCAGGTACCGCGCTTCGAGTAGTTACTTACCGCGTCGGATGCTCTTAGGGTCGCGGAGGTCGCTTCGCAGGTACCGCGCTTCGAGTAGTTACTTACCTATTTGTTGTCGAGCGAAAGGAGATACAAAGCTTCGCAGGTACCGCGCTTCGAGTAGTTACTTACCCGTGCCTGCGTTCGTGTCTCCCCTGCATGAGCTTCGCAGGTACCGCGCTTCGAGTAGTTACTTACCGCGCTGCTCCGAGCGTATGCCACGCAGTGGGCTTCGCAGGTACCGCGCTTCGAGTAGTTACTTACCGAGGTTTTTTCATGCCATACGCAGACCCTGGCTTCGCAGGTACCGCGCTTCGAGTAGTTACTTACCCCTGGCACCGCGTGCGGCACGCAGCTGTTGCTTCGCAGGTACCGCGCTTCGAGTAGTTACTTACCTGCAGACCAGAGTGGAGGGGCGAGCCAGCCGCTTCGCAGGTACCGCGCTTCGAGTAGTTACTTACCGGGTCGACAGCGTGCGACTTTGCGTTTGGGGCTTCGCAGGTACCGCGCTTCGAGTAGTTACTTACCGGACAGGGCGAGGTGGAACAACGCTTCGCGGCTTCGCAGGTACCGCGCTTCGAGTAGTTACTTACCCTGGCAAGGGCTTTGGGCATGTCTAGAAGCGCTTCGCAGGTACCGCGCTTCGAGTAGTTACTTACCCGCTGAGGCCGAGGAACGCCTGAAGAAACTGCTTCGCAGGTACCGCGCTTCGAGTAGTTACTTACCTACTCGCGCATGAAGATCGCGCAGTTGTCGGCTTCGCAGGTACCGCGCTTCGAGTAGTTACTTACCGGCTCAGTCCGGTCACTGCATCGAAGCTCAGCTTCGCAGGTACCGCGCTTCGAGTAGTTACTTACCTTTTTATGGCCAAGGAAGAGGAAAAGACTCGCTTCGCAGGTACCGCGCTTCGAGTAGTTACTTACCCCGAACATCCCTAGAGGGACAATAAACGTTGCTTCGCAGGTACCGCGCTTCGAGTAGTTACTTACCCCATCATCGCTCATAAAAACGAGCCCTGCTGCTTCGCAGGTACCGCGCTTCGAGTAGTTACTTACCGCCCGGCCCCGCCGGTCGATTAGTTGTGGGGCTTCGCAGGTACCGCGCTTCGAGTAGTTACTTACCGGAGCAGCAGATGAATGTCTGTTGCTATCTGCTTCGCAGGTACCGCGCTTCGAGTAGTTACTTACCCGCCCTTATCGCGTAGTCCGCAGACCGCGAGCTTCGCAGGTACCGCGCTTCGAGTAGTTACTTGCCGACGATGCTCCTCAGCTCGTTGCCGCCGCTGCTTCGTAGGTACTGCTCTTCGAGCAGCTACTTACCCAGACCCTAATGTGAAGGATGTTCTTTATTGCTTCGTAGGTACCGCGTTTCGAGCAGCTACTTACCAGGACGTCATGCAGGCCATGACGTGGGAGCGCTTCGTAGGTACCGCGCTTCGAGCTGCTACTTACCTAAATCGGCCCATCTGTGGTCCTGGACCAGCTTCGTAGGCACCGCGCTTCGAGCAGCTACTTACCCATCGTCTACAACGGCTACCTCTATATCGGGCTTCGTAGGTACCGCGCTTCGAGCTGCTACTTACCGTGTGCGTCCATCCTGCGCTGTAGCTATTCGCTTCGTAGGTACCGCGCCTCGAGCAGCAACTTTCCTCATATATTCTCCGGTCAAGGTCAAATAGTGCTTCGTAGGTACCGCGCTTCGAGCAGCTTCTTACCGCACAACTTTGTTCGCATCCACGCACACGGGCTTCACAAGTATCGCGTTTCGCGCAGAGACTTACCGCCATTTTTATGATGGGGTCAATCGGCACGGCTTCGTGGGCATGGCGTTTCGAGCGACTGCTCACTAGGCATTAATTTGGACTTTCCCACTCTTATGCTTCGCAGACACCGCGCTTCGAGCAGACACTTACACCACAAGGCAGCCAAAGCCAAGCGCGTACATGTTTCGAAGGAATCGCATTACGAGCAACTGCCTACCCCTACCAGTGCTTAAGCATTTGTATTTTTACACGTTTGCCATCTAGTGCCACGTCATGACTGGCCGCCTAACTCATACGTTCTCAGAACGGAGGCTCCGCAGTTTTGCAGGTCTCGTTTTTCGGGCAATTGTTTTACATGCGCGGGAATTAGCCGATACGCCTAATGGCTTCGCAGGTTCTTCGATCGCTGCGATTCACAGCTTCGCCCTGGTTGATTGCGGCCTTTCGCGCGATCCGATACGGTTCTCGTGGCAGCTTCTTCGCGACCACTTCGGTTTCGTAGGTCATCCATTGATACGGCCCTAAGCCATATAGGATGCGTTTCAATCTAAAACCTGTCACCTTGTGGCACCAAATAGGCCTTAATTTGAGCAAACACGACCACAAAATTAAATATGAGTACCTATGCCTATATCGAGGAGGCTCCCGTGTCTTTTGGCGTCAGATTGGCGACCACATTAGCCGTCGGTTGCGGCTTTTGGTGCGCTTCCCATCTTTACCAACGCTGGCGCTACGCTGCACTGGAGCATGAAGATAAGACCATGCTCCAAGCACAGCCCGAGGATACCGATAGGGATAAATGGATAGACGCCGTGAAGAGGGAGGCCGTTAACTACGGCGTCAGCCCCTCAACACTTATTTCTCTGGGTAGCACAGAAGATATCGATGCGGAGATGTCCCAGCTTGGAGACGCCGGAAAGTATGCACGCCGCCACAACCCACCGCTTGCCTCGGAAATCGTTTTCGTCTACCCCTATCTGCTTGCAGCTTGGACTGGATCGCTCATCTCGATTCCCTATGCCGTCTTCCTGGCAGCCTCCGTAGCACTTGGCCAGGAGGATATGAGATTCAGACTCGCGCCGGTGCCCATGCTGATACCTTTTGCAGGCGCGGGCGCCGTTTCATCCCCCTGGGGACCATATGCGTGGGCGGTATTTGCCATTCCCTGCGCCGCGGTATTCGCGCTGATTTCCTTTGCCATGAAGCGCATCGCCGGGATCTCCTGGCACGCCGGCGACTATCTCACGCTTGCCGTCGCCCTTATGGCGGTGCTATCCGTCGGGACCGTGTTCGAGTTTCTCGCTATCCACCTTGCGTGCGCATGCGCCCTGGAACTTACTATCAGGTCCATCCCGGCCTGCGCTCGCCTCAAGGACAACGTCCCCTACAACGCCGTGCTGTCGGTGAGCCTGGTCGGGGCGACGCTAATCGCAATCTTGAAAGGTTATCTGCTATGAGGTCTAAACGTACGGGGCTCAGGGCCGTCATGGTGACCCAGCTCGTCCTCCTCCTTCCCATCATGATCGCCATGCTAGCGCTCGTCGTGGATTGCGCGAACATGAGCAGGTGCAAGGCCCTCGCGTCCTCTGCAGCGTCCGAGGGCGCACGCTACGCCGCGGCAAACCCCGATCTGACCGATTCAGAGGTCGAGGCCTACGTCAGGGGGGCAATCGGCCTCGACGACAGCTGTACGGTCGCGATCGTGCACAATTCACTCGCGGCAAAGGACGTGACACTCAGGGTGGGAGACAAGTCCAGGGATTCCTCCATCGAGCGCAAATCGGTGACGGTCAACGTCCAGATTCCGTGCCGTCGCGTCTTCACCTTGGCCGTCTTCGACGGCCTTGCCGAAAGCGAGCCTGAATCCTCTTCTGCCACCGCGATCTCATCGGAGGTGAAGTGATGGTGCGCTGCAACCGTGTGCCCAAGGCACTCATCTCGACCGAGTTCATCTTCGTGTTCCCGATCGCCCTTACCGTCGTACTCGCCATCATGGGCTTCGGCTTTACGGGCTACCAGCGGGCGAGAATCGACTATTCGCTGGCGCACCTCGCAGACCAGCTACCCGCGGGATGGGATTCCATGGACGCGAACGCTCTCGTGACCGAGCTCGTGAGCGCGTCTGCCGATGTGGACCCCGACTGCCTTACGGTGAAGAACGCCTCCGTCACCCTCGACTCCGACGAGGACCTCGGGCAGGGAAGCGCCGTGGCAGGCGACCTGGGCACCGAGAACCTCAGGACCGAGAGCAGGACCGTTACGGTATCGGCAGAGATCGTCTACGACTATCCGGCGCCCTACAACGTGTTCGGGAAGAGGTCCGTACGCAATATCACGCGCTCCTACATCAGCTATTCGGACTGGGAGGTCATCTAGATGAAGTGCCGTGTGTGCAGGGGGAGTGGGGCACATGCCCAGCTCACGACCTTCTTCGTCGTGATGCTCATTCCCCTGTCCCTCCTTATTGCCCTTGCCGTCGATCTGGGCGGCGCGCTCGCCTACAGGACATGGCAGGGCTCGCTTCTCGAGAGCACGCGACAGTCCTGCTTCGGCGAGGCCAATGCCGTCAAATACGCCGACAATCCGGGCGAGGAGGCCCGCTCCGAGGTACTCGAGATGCTGAAGGCCAACGGCTATACCGGAAAGGCCACGGTCTACTACGTCGAAGCCCCCGAAAGCTTGTGTGGGGCTGCAGACCGCTACGCAGGCGTCTATGTCGTCCTCGAGGGAACGTGGCCGTCGACCTTCGCGAGGTTCGCCGGCATCGATGAGCTAAAGGTCCGCTCCGATGCCGTCTGGACGCTCCATCCCTATTCGTCCACGACGGTGTGGCGCCCGGCCGATACCGGAAACGGCTGGTGCGAGTACACGATCGACAAGGACGGCAACGTTTCGGCACATACCGGCGTCTGCTCGCTCGACGATGCGCCCGAAAGCCTCTCCAAGGCCGTGAGGGATATGCTGCCGGCCCCTACGGGAGGCGCCGGGGAGTCCGGTGAAACGACACCCGACGGCACCGAATAGAGCCAGTCGCGAGCCTCGCCCAGATTGTCACCCGATGGCACCAAATCGCCCCGCACGATAGCCCGTGCGGGGCGATTCTTTATGTGTCGGAATAGCACGACAGATCGGAGGACCCTTGGGTCTGATGTACGACCTGATGCGCCAGGGGAGATATGACCTCATGCCGGCGCTTTTGTCGTCGCGTGAGGCGGCGGACGCGGTCGGCGTCACCCCCAGGACCATCGAGAGGATGTGCGCGGCGGGAAAGCTCGAGGGCGCCCGTTTCGGTAACCGCTGGCGCGTCAACCGTGACTCGCTGCTCAGGTATTCGGGACTCATCGGTCCCGGGAAGGAAGCTAGACGATGAAGAAAAGGTCCCAGGAGGAGATCAAGGCCGAGATCGCCCAGGTCGAGGCAGAGGAGCGCGCGGCCGTGGAGACTGGGCGCATGCGTAGCGTCGACAGGCTCCGCGGGCGCAAGCAAGCGCTCGGCCACGAACTGGAGCGCGCCATGGCGCAAGAGGCCGCCATGGGTGCGACCAAGTCGAGCCCCATGCCAAACACGGCCCCCAAGAACGCAAAGAGCGGCCAGAGGACGACAGCCACGGCAGGGGCCGCGACAGCACGCCGACAGCGCGGGCCGCAGCCCGGAGGTACCCGCAAGGACCGCAGGCTCGCTGCAGTGGCCGGCGTGGCCATCGCCGTCTCCGTCGCGACGGTCGGCTTCTCCGGTTGGCGCTGGACCCAGGCACAGGGTGAACTGACGCGCCTCGAGCAGTCGACCGTCAAGGTCGTCACCGTCACGCGCGACATCGCTCCCGGCGAGGTGATCTCCTCGGCAGACCTCACGGTCGCGAGCGTTCCCAAGGCGTTTGCGCCCAAGGACGCGGCAAAGAAGGTCTCAGACGTGGCAGGTCGCCAAACCGTGACCCAGCAGACCTCCGGTACCGCGGTCTCGCTCTCGTCCGTCTCCGGCTCCAAGAAGCCGGCCTCGATTACCACAGCCGTGACCGAGGGGCACGTCGCCTACACCGTCGCACTCGACAGCTCGACCGGCCTCTCCCCGCTGCTCTCCGTCGGCGATAAGGTGGATGTCCTCGCGAGCGTGAGCGACGGCCAAGTCGTGACGACCGAACGCGTGGCCGACTCCATCCGCGTCATCGCGCTCGACGGAAACCTGTCGGGCTCCAAGTCTGACGGCTACTCGAATGTCACCATCGAGGTGACCGAGGACCAGGCCCTCGCACTCTCCAGCGCGAGCGGCATCAGGCTCGTCGCCCTTCCCGAGACGGGGGAGACGAACAATGCTGAATAGGGACCTGCTCCGAATCGAGCGCGACGCCGTGCGCCAGGCGACCGGCGTGCTGACGGCAGCCAACGACGCATCCGAAAGCAATGAGCAGAGAGACGCGCGCGCACGCGACCTCCTTGCCAAGATCGTAGATTCCAGCCCCGAGGGCTCACGCCTGGACGACGACTCCTTCGACGCGGTTATCCGGGCAGGAATCAACGACCTGTACTATCTCGGACCCATCGAGGAGCTGCTTCCCGATACCACGATCTCAGAGATTATGGTCAACGCCCCGGATGACGTCTGGGTCGAGCGCGCGGGCCTGCTGCAGAAGACCCCGGTGACCTTCGAGGACGACGAGCATGTCAAGTTCGTCATCAACCGCATCGCGTCCGCCGACGGCCGCCGCTGCGACGAGGCGCAACCGCTGTGCGACTGCATCCTCAACCGACCCGGCGCCATCTTCAACGGCTCGCGCGTCGCGGCGACTGCCAAGGGCATCGCCGTCGACCACAACATCCTCAACATCCGAAAGTTCCGACCGGACGCGGTGGAGCCCGAGGACCTCATGGCGCTCGGCACCTTCGACCAGCGCATGCTCGAGTTCATGGAGGCCATCGTGCTCGGCCGCATGAACGTCGTCATCGCCGGCGGCACGGGCTCGGGCAAGACGACCTTGCTCAACGCCTGTTCCTCCTTCATCCCGGACAACCAGCGCATCGTCACGATCGAGGACGCGCCGGAGCTGCGTCTCCAAAAGCCCCATGTCGTGCGCAAGACCGCACGCCGCCCCAATATCGAGGGCGAGGGCGAGATCACCATCCGACAGCTCGTCATCCATGCGCTGCGCGAGCGCCCCGACCGCATCGTCGTCGGCGAGTGCCGCGGCGGCGAGGCTTTTGACATGATCCAGGCCATGATGACGGGCCACGAGGGCTCGCTCACGACCGTGCACTCCTCCAACGCGCGCGAGGCAACGACACGTCTGCGCTCGATGATCCAGCAGACCGGAACCGAGATGCGAAGCGAGCAGATCATGGAGCTCATCGCCTCGGCCATCGACTTCATCGTCTTCGTGAACCGCTTCGACATCGACGGCTCGCGCAAGATCACCGAGATCGCGGAGGTCCAGGGCATGCAGGGCGACGTCATCACGATTGGCACCATCATGCGCTTCGAGCAGACGGGCTTCTCCGAGGACGGCAAGGTGCTCGGCGAGTTCATGCCCACCGGCGAGCGCATCACCCCGGCGCACCGCGAGAAGCTCTTCGCTCGCGGCGTATACGTCGACGATGACTTCTGGTTCCGTCGATGAGCGGGCAGATAACCCCGGCGGCCCTAATTCCCGCGCTGCCGGCGCTCCTTATGGGAATAGTCCTGTTCCTGACGGCCAGAAAGCTGCGCGTCGAGCGCGAGCGCGCGGAAACCGGCCCCATCCCGGAGAACCCAACCGAAGATGCCGACGGAAACCGACTAGTCGGCACACTCCGCCGCGTGTGCCAGGGAGCCGCTCCCCAGTTATCGGTATCCGAGGCCGCGCAGCTTTGGGCCGTTATCGCCTTCGCCCCTTCCGTGCTTATCCTCGCCACCGGCTCGGCGGTGGGTGCGCTGGCCGCACTGCCGCTCGGCATCGCGGCGTTCCCGATCTGGGTTAGGCTGAAGCGCGGAGCGGAGCAGGGCCTTTTCGAGGAGCAACTCGGTGAGGCGATGCCCCTGATCGCGTCGAACCTGCGCACGGGCGCCTCAGTCGCGCAGTCGGTCGCACCTGTCGCCGAACACATGGCAGAGCCCCTGAAATCGGAGTTCGCCATCCTCGAACGCGACCTGCGCAACGGCCGCCCCATCGAGCAGGCCCTCGACGACATGGCCAAGAGAACGGAAAGCTCGAACTTAAGGCTCTACTCCACGGCCGTCTCCGTATCCCAGCAGACCGGCGGCTCACTCTCCGAGATCACTGAGCGAGTGGGCGAGGCCATCCGTGCAAAGGTCAAGGCCAAGCGTTCGGCAGAGGCCAAGACGTCCTCGGCACGATTCGAGGCGAAGCTCGTCGGCTTCGCGCCGGTCGTCATGTTGCTGCTCATGTCCTTCAGCTCGGAGATCCACCGTGAGTTCTTCATGACGCCCGCCGGATGGGCGTGCCTGGCCGTCGGCGCGGTTCTCGATATCGTGGGCTTCTTGGTCCTCAAGCAAATCAGCAACATCAGGTACGACTAGGGGAGCTCAGATGTTCGAAACGATAACGACCGGCTTTATATTCCTTCTCTTCGGAGTCGTCGCGGGCCTTGGCGTGGATATCGCCCTCAAGCGGATCTTCGAACTCGAGTCGCCTGTTGACGAGGGATCGTCCTCGACTCTTCCCGGCATCGCCGAGAAGGTGTCCGACGTCGTATCGCAGCTCGCGCCGATCTCACGCTCGGTCATGGAATCCACGCGGGACTCCCTCGACCGCGCCGGCCTCACCATGCAGCCGGCGACCTTCTGGGCCTTCCGCGTCGCGAGCGCCGCAGGGTTCATCGCGGCCGGACTCATCGCCTCGGTCTTCATCGGCGGCCCCAAGGGCCTCGGCGTCTTCGCCGCGATGGTCCTCATGGGGCTCGCGGTGCCGCAGCTGTGGCTCTTCAACGAGCGCTCGAAATGGCGCGATGAGCTTGACAGGCAGCTCCCCGACGCCCTCGACCTTCTCGCGATCTGCATGTCGGCGGGCTCGTCCATCGACTTTGCCCTTCATACGGTGGGTAGCAGGATGGACGGCGCCATTGCGCGCGGCTTCGAGCGCGTGGCCAACGAAGCCAGCTTCTCGTCTCGCACCGAGGCGCTCCTGCGCTTCGCGGAACGCGCGCGGGTGCCATCCCTCACCATCTTCGCGGCATCGTTCGCTCAATCAGAGCGCGCGGGCGGCTCGCTGGTCGACATCATCCGGGACCAGGCCGAGACCGTCCGCGAGCATCGGCGCCTCAAGGTGGAGTCCGAGATCGAGAAACTGAGCTCCAAGATGCTCTTCCCGATCATCCTGTTCATCCTGCCCGTGTTTCTGATTGTCGTCCTGGCGCCCGTGGTGGCGCAGATCGCCCAGACGTTCACCTCCCTCATGTAGGAGACGGCCCATGAGCTTCAAATACGATATCCCCTGCGTGGCCACGACCAGGTCCGGTGCCGAAGTCCCGCTGTCTCTGAGGGCCGCCAGGACCTTCAGGGACAAAGCCATCGGGTATATGGGCGCAAGGTCGATAGAAAAGTCCTGCGGAACGATCTACGCGAGAGGCAGGTCCCTTCACACCCTGTTCATGCGCATCCCGGTCGATATGTGCTGGATAGGCCGTTTCGACCCCTCGAATCAATCCTGGCCCGTCGTCTCGCTCGATGGCTCGGTTGCCCCCTGGCGCATCCTCTTCGCGCCACGAGGGGCAGTCGGGGGCATCGAGGTCGCACCCGGTACGTTCACCGAGTCAGACCGACCTCTCTTAATCAGGAGACTCGATTGATGCGAATTGATGCAGAAAGGCTCATTCATGGGGCCTGCACGGCGCTCGCCCTTCTCTTATCCATAGCAATCATTGCCATGATCCCTGCTATCAGGTCGGCCGGGACGCTGGATACTGACGGCTGGTTTCTTCTCGCCTCGGGGCGCGAGGTCGTCGAATCCGGCATCCCAACAACGAACCCCTTCACCGCAGTCGAGGGCCAAGGCATCGTACTCCAGCAGTGGCTCCACGACGCGTGGCTCTATCTGTGCTGGAAGGCCGCTGGCTACACCGGTGTCGCCGTCTCCGTGGCGATTCCCGCCGCGCTGGCACTGTGTACCTATACCGGCGCCGTCTGCCGGCTGGCGCAAGTCCCGCGCTATCCATGGGTGCCGCTGCTGATCGGCGCGCTAGGGTTTTCCCTCATGGCCTCATATCTATCCATCCGTCCGTCAATCTGGACGGCGGCGCTGCTGTTCGTCGCCATATCCATCTGCCTGGAATGGCGACAAAGCGCTAACCCGCGATGCCTTCTGGCGCTTCCGATCGTGTCGCTGCTCTCCGTGAACTTGCAGGCCGCGCTCTGGCCCCTGCCGTCGGCCGCCGCCGCATGCTTCCTGCTCCCCGAAAAGGGCGAGATCTCGACACAGGCGACTGCCGAGACGCTTCGCGCATGGTGGCGCTCCAGGCTGCCCCTGCTTGCGGCGGTTGCCGGCATGGCCGCGGAATCGCTTGTAAACCCGTATTGTATCGACGGGTCGCTCTATGTGCTCCGCTCGCTCGGAGCCGCATCCTACGGCGGGGTCATCCTAGAGCTGAATCCGGTTTGGGTAATGCCTGCAGCGGCCCTGTTCTGGGGCGCCTCAATCCTTGTGGCCTTCGTATCGTGCTGCCTTGCCCGGCGGTTCCCGCCCAGGTGGCTTCTGGCCTTTTGGGCGGCGTCTGCAATCGCCGGAGCACTGGCCGTCAGGTGCCTTTGGATAACGTGGACGGTTTCGTTTCTCGTTGTCGCCGCATCCGTCGACCAGAGCGACGCAATCGGCCCCCGGGCGCATCGCCTGCAGATTGCCGTGAGAGCCGTTATGGTCCTCGTCCTAGCGTTCTCCATCGTCAATAGCGGCCTTAACTCGCTTGATTCGGAAACCCGCGGGGTCGAGACCGGATGGAGGGGCATCGACTCGGATATGGCGCAGATCGTCGAGGCCCTGGGTGACAACCCGGGTCGCATATGGTCCGAGGACGCCACGGTGATGAACTACCTCGAGTGGGCGAGGGTGCCCGTGACCTACGACATGCGTCCCGAGATCTGGTCTGAGGCGATCTCCAGTACCGGCAAGGCAAACGACTACCGCGCCTACGTTGACAGTCTGGAAGGGGGCTACGGGGTCCTTAAGGAGGATGGCTGGACGTGGGCGATCGTGCGGGATTCCAACGTAAAACGCTTTGGAAAAGCCTGTCCCGGCGCCGATAAGGCGGCAAGCGGCAGAGGGTACGTGCTCTATCGGTTGTGATATTAAATTGATTGATGGGTGGTAACTCATGGGTATCGTCAACGTCAGCAGGAGGGCCGTTCTGGCCGCCATGGCCTCGCTGGCCCTTACGGGATGCGGCGGCTCAAAGAAAGCAAATGGATCGGACGATTCGAAGAAGAAGAATAAGGATTCCGAGAAGAGCGAGGACGAGGCGTTTTCCTTTGGAGGGATAGGCGACACGAGCCCATCCGATGCCTCCAGGGGATTGACAGTCGATGGCGTCTACAAAAAGGTCGCCACGGACTCGAGCGGCAAGGAATACCGGTTCCTCCTTGTCGGCATGACATTCGAGAACAGCCTCGACCATGACAGCCGGGCGCCGGTGTCATATGTCTCGTGCTACCAGAACGGCGTGAAGCTCTCCCAGTGCACAAAATATAGCGATTCCAACACGATGAAGACACTCGAGCCCGGCTATTCGATTTCGGTCTGCAAGGCATTCCTCCTAGAGGATGAGGGGCAGCCCGTGAAGGTGAAGATCAAATCATCGAACTCGTCGGACTACGTCTACGAGGACACCTATCCGATCTCGCACCTGGACTATACGTCCCTCTAGGAGTCCCCTCCCGAGCGCACGATAAAGTACTCATCGTCGTCCCTGACGATGAAGCGGTGGACAGGCCTGCCCCTCCACTCTATCTCAACGCTCCAGATACGGGCGATGTGGCCCGTCTTTCGCCCGGGACAGGGGACAGATGCGCCCGTGGAGCGAACCTGGAACCTACGGCCGTCGGAAAGCTCGATCCACCTGAACTTCGGCTCCCGACCGGGCCTCTCCACGAGACTGACCGTAACGGGAGTCATTTTCGCTCCAAAAGATTCTCATGGCCATAGGGGACCGTGGAGCTGCCCGATGGGCGCACCTGCGCACTCATGGCTATTCCGGCCTATATACGGACAGGGCGCGGGCGAGCGCCGGAACAAACCCTTCTCGGGGGTCCTGCTCACACTTGAGCTCAGCCTTTCTCGGATTGCCATAGAAATCCCCTGCGACCCAGGGCATATTCAGGTCCAGATGCTCCTTGAACATCGGCGCGACACGCTGATCCCATAACTCGAGGTCGGTATCGAACACCTCGCGGGCCTTCTTGAGGATCGAGTCACGGTACCGAGCGGGAACCCCTTCCGAGATGAAGCCGACCTCATTCATTTTACGTATGAAGTCGGGTGAGGAGCCGGCGCCCAGGACAAGCTCGACTCTCTCCTGGACGGTAACCACATTCCCGTCGGCGGGGCCGAGCAGCTCCTCCGCGTAAACGGGGCTGAAAACGGCAAGCCTGTGCAGTCCTGCCAGGTGGTTGACTATTTCACGTTCCTCACAGCAGACTTCCGTCACCTTGCGATCCGGCATGATTTTTATATTTATGCCTTCGGTTTCTAACCGGTCTTCACTGGCCCCACGTCTACGGGGCTGATCAATAAACTGCTTCTGATCCCTTCGGTAAAGATTTCCATAGCATAGGGCTTCAGCAGGCATATCTACCGCGATATCGTAAGTTTTAAGAACGCAGGCGAGGATGGGGAGTTCCAACTGCTCCGCTTCAAACCCTCGGGGCAGGCCCTTGTCGTCCTTGGCGCGAGTCTCACCTTTGCGAAGAGGAGTCGGATGATCTCGGTCATAATCCACACTGACGACAAAGCCGGCTGATGTGGAGCTGCCCAGGAACGGCAAAAGAGTTTCGACTACCTTTGACTCGACCAGCGCTTCGTCCTTGAAGGAAATGAAATTCTCAAATCGAATTGTCCCCGGGAACGCATCGTCTCTCGTAACGATCATCTTGCCAACCGATGTCCTCAAGGAATACGGATCATATATACCCGCGGCATCGAATCGCGGCAGCAGTGGAACCAGCATGCTCTCAGATTTTTTCTTCACCATAACCGGTTATCCCTTTCTCCCAGGGGTTTCCATGAAATAAGAATCCCACCGTTGGAGATCTTGCGCGGGGTCGTTTGGTGCCATCTGGTGACACCTCGTCCCGAAATGCCATGTCTTTCAGATGTCCAGCACCCAGGCTATTAGATATGAGATAATAGAACACGCGTTCGTTCGTAAATAGTCATAGGAGAGGCGGCGTGGGGGAGAAGTCAATCAGGCTCGTGACGGCCCTGGTCGAGTGTCGGCCGGATGGGGAGTACGTGCCTTGGGGTATCAAATGGTACGACGGCAGGATCTTCCCCTTCGCGGAGGTCGGCTGGCACGAGACGCGATCGTGGGTGTTGGGGGAGGGACGCGTGTGCGAGAGCTGGCACGTGAAGATGGGGGATGGAACCCTGCGCGACATCTGCCACCACGGCAACAGCTGGTACGTGGTCCATGACATGGATGACGACAGGCCGGATGACGGATGGTCTCCGTAACCGTGCTACCGTATCGGCCATAACCGAACTGTTGCTTAGCATAAATGCGATATAGCGTAACAACATAACTATGTAATAACGTAACTGCGGCATAGTGTAATAGCGCGATTACGCAGTACTGTAACCTCTCAATAGCGTAAATAGGCAATAACGTAATTTCGCAGTTATCGGCACCATGATTTTCCAAAGCTGTCCTGGTTGGCCTCTGTCGTTACAGTTCACATTACATGAACGATGGAAGATCAATACATTTATTGTGCACCTCTGCGGTGATCGATGTGCTAGAATGTAATACACGTTATACGAATGATTGGGAGGTGCGTTATGGCCACTGCTACCGCGGCATTGAGGCTGCCTGAGGACTTAGCAATCAGGTACGACCGTTTGGCGAAATCAACGGGACGCACGAAGACTTTCTACATGACAGAAGCGCTCGCTGCCGAGATTGACAGGCTTGAATATGAGTACGGCTTAATGAAGAAGGTCGAGGATTATAGGGCCGGCAGGCTTGAGACTGTGACGCTCGACGAGCTGGAGGAGAGCCTTGGCTTGGCGGATTGAAGTCGATAAAGATGTCCAGCAATCAATGAGAAAGCTGGACAAGCAGATCGCCAAAAGAATTGTGGCAAAGCTCCATGAGATTTCACAGCTCGAAGACCCGAGGAGCATGGGAAAGGGCTTGACTGAAAATAAGTCTGGTCTATGGCGCTACAGAGTCGGAGACTATCGGATAGTTGTCGATATCGAGGACGATGTTCTCGTCATCCTTGTTGTCGATGTAGACCACCGAAGCAGGGTTTACAGGACTCGCAGGTAGGCTGGTCGACACCGCTGACGCAACGGGGAGGGTTTTTGACCCTCCCCGTTTTTACGCTTGCCGATAGGGGTGGCCGTCGTAGTGCCCGCCGTCTGGAAGTCGGTCGTCCTCCCGCGGCCCCGTTTTCAGCAGCTCCTTGGCGCGAGCGAGGTCGTAGCGCACGTCCCATTTGCTGCAGTAATACCAACTCGAATCGCCGTGGCCATAGGTGACGGGCTTCCATCGCGCGTCGACGATCGGGACGAACCCCAGGACACACCACCGATAAGCCGTGTTTTCGATGTAGCTGTCCTGCAGGTTGGCCTCGCTGATGGTGTCGATGGGGCCGCCCCAACGGCATAACGTAGCTACGTGATAACGGAACTGTGCAATATCGTAACTATGTAATTTCTGACTAAATGAATTTCCTAACAAACGAAAAGCACCTGCTCAGGTCAGGGGCTTTCCAACTAGCGACCAGTTTAATGCCGCATTGAACGCTTTCTCATCTCGAGCGATTTCTTAAGGTTTTCCGTATCGGCGACGCCATGGCCCAAAAGGCCATCGAGTCCCGATCTCAGTGCCGCGACATCTGACGACGAAGCCCCGTCACGCAAAATCCTCGAGTCGAGTAGCGATCTCATGAAACGCTCGGGTGTCTTCTCCGAGATGATCGCCTCGACCTCCTTGGAGATTCGGTTCGAATCGCGGTTAATGGGAACCGTTGGCATCTCCTTGGATGAGACGGGGTGCGCCCCGTTGTTCCTGAGCCAATACCTGAACTCGATATCGACATCCTCGGGAGCCTCGACCTTGATCTCGTTAGTTTTCTCATCGATCACGAGGGCGCCGTATAACGAGTCACGCTCAGCGTTCTCCGCCATCCCCTCGAGCTCAAGGATTCCCATAAGGATCGGGAGCTCCATCAGCCTTTCATGCCCGGCACTGTAACTCCCGATTGCCTTGGCATCATCGTAATTACCGGGGAATTCGACGGAATATCCGTTGGACGAAAGCTCCGACCATCCGAATTTAAGAGCGGTCTCCACTTTATGCGAGACATGGGCCACGGGAGAGATGCCGCCATATGAGAAGGGCTGGATGAAAACGCCCTCGCGGCCTTTCGGATCCCTCTTGAGTTTGAAACAGGCGTCATGGGGCCGACAAGGATAGTCACTGTACTGAGGCGTGTACTGCACACTGAATAAGGCGACGTAAGGCTCACCGTAGTCATCCACAAGGTACATATCAGCTCCTCCTGATATTCGTTCGCTTGACCGTATTTTTTTCGTTTACCGCGATGCCGCGATCAGCCTTCTGCGCGCGCTCCGCATCGAAGGTCCTGACGAGCGCGGGCGCGTACTCCTCAGCAAGTGATGCGGCCTGTAGCCTGAACATGCGGGAGATGACACCCGCATCCTGCTTTGCCTGCTTGCCTGCGAGCGCGATGGCGGCCTCGCAGATCTCGTTGGTCGTCGGCTCCCTTCCACCGAACTCCGCGAGCTCATTTCTCACGGTATCCAGCGAGCCGCCGTCATTTCGGGAATAGGCGGCGATATAGGCCTGTTTGAGTGCCTCGACCAGCCTCTCGTCGAACGCAATCCCCGTCTCGGTGCCACCGCCATCCCGATAGTAGGCCGTCGTGGCCCCCTCAATCGATTCGGCGAGACTTTTCCCTACATCCATCCCGTCTCCAATCTCATTCAACCTCAATAGGTCCAATAGCATCCAGACGACCAATGCCTCTGGAAGCCGATTGTGCCTGTCGTTTAAAATCCATGACCGCTCGCGTGGGGATGTGCGCCACCATCGTGTCCCCCAACACTAACGGGAGACTCCGCAATGGCAGGGCCGTCCTCGTCCTGGTCACCATCTACGCCTGACTCGTCATGGCCTTTTTCCAGCTCCTTCTGCTCCAGCTCGGTAAGCTCGGCCTGCAGCTTCTCGAGATTCTCCTCACCGTCCCAGGGCTCGACAACGATTCTCCTGGCATCCTCAAGTTGCTTGTCGGAGCGTCCCATTAGGGCCCTTGCCTGGTCTAGACCGCTCGCCTCTTTCTCGATAATGCCGTCCATCTGCTGCAGCACGGTGTGTGAACCGGAAGTGGCCGACGGCAGCATATGATTCGACCAGTGCGCGTCGGCTGTGCCCTTGACCCTCAGGCCGATGAAGGGGTCGTAACGGAAGGTGCCGTCTCGCTCGAGCAGCGTCTGCTCCTTCTTCACGACAATCTCAAGACCGCGAAACTCTCCGATTGCCCTGACGGGGCCGATAGGACAATCTCCGGCAGCCGCCTGAATCATGCCGATCGCGCTAGCTCGATCTAGCGCCGGCACGCCTCCGACCGAAACCCTTACGATATCTGCGCCCTTGTCGAGCTCCCTTTGCCTGTTTGCGCGCTCGAGGACATCGTGGTCACGCTCGAGCAACTCGAATCGCCGGCGGTTGCAAGCGGCCGAAGGCTCATAACGAGATTCGATCTGGTGGCGCATATTTGCCACCATCTCGTCATGAGACTGCTTGAGCATGGACTGTGCCATAATCTCACTTCTCAGCTCCTGGATCCTCTTGATATCAGGGTTACCGGACGCCACGGCGGCAAGGTCGGAGTAGGAGATTCTCGTCTCATCGATGTCATCCATGCTGCGCACGGACGGCTTATTCGAGAAGACCTGTCCGATGAAGCGCTGCTTATGCTCGACGGTGGAGTAGAGGAAGGAGTCGAACGTTCCCTGGGCGACGTACTTGAAGTCCTTCACGCTCTCGAAAAGGTTTCCCTGGCGCCTGATTCGACCAAGGCGCTGCTCGAAATCGGAAGGCCTCCATGGGCAATCAAGGTTATGGATGGCCGCGAGTCTCGCCTGGACGTTTGTGCCCGTGCCCAGCTTCTCAGTCGAACCCATGAGGACACGTACCTCACCAGAACGAACCTTCTCGAAGAGTGTTTCCTTCTTCTCTGGATCGTTGCCGGCATCGCTGACGCACGCAACCTGCTCTGAGGGGATTCCCGCCTCGATGAGGCGTCTCCTCATATCGTCTTGGATATTCCATTTTCCCGAGGCTGGGGTCGAACGGTCGCAAAAGACGAGCTGCGCGCCGCGCATGTCGGCCGTCTCCTCCCAGATTTTAAATACCTCACGTGCGCATACCTCACATTTGCCGCCCTCCATCGGTTCAAACTCGGGATGCATCAGTTTCGGGTCGAGCGCGACCTTCATGCCGTCGCCCGTGATCGCAAGCAGGTTATCGTTGCCCTCTGCATTTCCGGCACGGACGCGTTCACCGCGGATGCCGAGCTTTTTGACCTCCTCGAGTTGCTCAGGCGTGGCGGGCACGGTGATATGAATCTCCTCGCAATCGGGGACCTTGAGGTTCACGGTCTCCTGCGTGACGATGTCCGCAAAGGTTCGGTAGGCGCTCATGAGCTCGGGGAGGTTATGGAACTTCGTGAAGCGCTGTTTCAGCTGGAAGCCGTTGCCCTCAGGCTTGATCTCCATCGAGTCCTCTATCGTGCCGAACGTGAACGCCCAAGACGGGAACGATGACAGGCCCTGCCTCTCGAGGAGCTTAGGCGCGAGATAGCGCTGCATGTTGTACAGCTCGCCCATCGTATTGGTGACAGGCGTACCCGTGGCGAACACGATGTTGCGTCCATGGCCAATCTCACGAAGGTAGGTGCATTTTTCAAGCAGGCTCTCACTGCGGTTTGACTTCGAGGAAGTCATTCCCGCAATAGTGAGACCATACGTAGGGAGATTCTTATAGTTGTGCGCCTCGTCCACAAACAGATAGTCGAAGCCGATCTCCTCGAACGAAAGTCCTTCGGTCTTCGGAGAAGAATGGAGCTTCGAGAGCTTTTCATTGATATTCTTAACTTCTTCCTCGAGCTTTTTAACCGAAAAGGTTCCACCGTTTTCTTGCGCATCTTCTTTGGCCCGCAGGAATTCCATCCTTCTGCGTTTGAGATAGACCTCCTTTCGCTCCTGCGAAAGGTCGAGCATATCGAAGCGCGAACCCGATACGATCACGGCGTCCCAGTCCCCGTTTGCTGCGCGGCCGAAGAACTCCCTCGCCGCGTCAGTTGAATCCGACTCCGTTTTTCCCATAACGAGAACCTTCGCCCCGGGATAGAGGTAGGCGAAATCCGATGCCCACTGTTCGGTTAAGTGCTTCGGCACGACGACAAGCGGTTTGTTGGCCCGACCGAGACGCCTGGCCTCCATGCACATGGCGATACCCGTATAGGTTTTTCCGGCGCCGACAACATGGGCCACAAGCGTGCCCTCGGCTGCCTGCCCAGCTCGCGCGACGGCGGCACGCTGATGTGGCCTCATCTCCACGTCGGGATTCATACCGGGAAACGTGAGGTATGAGCCGTCATACGTTCTTGGAGCAAGACGGTTGTACCTATCGTTGTAGATTTTGCACAGAACATTTGCCCGATCCGGGTCTGCCCACACCCATTTCTCGAAAGCCAACGAAATCAAGCGCCTCCTGTCCCATGCGGCCTTAGTCCCCTGGGGGTCGGGAACCTTCTTGCCCGTGGACAGGTCGGTCTTGTTCAACTTCGTCTCGCTGCCGTTGAGGACGGCCGAGATGACCTTGAGCGGCGAATAGCTGCTGATGCCGTATCTGGCCAGCACCTCGAGCGAAAGCTCGGTCGCGTTTCCCGTCAGGCGCCATTTTCCGGTACGAGGCTCATGGGCAACCTCGAATTTCCTCTGCTTTGCCGCAGTCATCTCGCCATCAGTTATCTCGAGCTCCTCCTCGATGAAGCTCATGACGAAGGAGGGGGGAATCCAGGGAGAACCCAGGGTCGCCGCGATCTCTCCGGGACCCAGCTCACGTGGAAGCACGGCTTTCAGTTTCTCTTCGCAGGTGCGCAGCGCGGCGAGCCTCTCGACATCCGACTCGGTTAGGCCGAAGGCTGCCATATGTCGCTCGCGTCTAGCCCTGTACTCGGCAAGGTCATCTGAGTTGACGAGCTCCCCGTGGGGAATGGGCTGATCGACGTCGCCCATCCAGTCGACATGGGTAGTCCTCATCACGGCCTCATCACCAGCCTGGCGATAGCCGAGCGAGATAAGGAATTCCGCCGGCACGGGGTCTGCCTTCATCGCAGCCGCCAAAACACTCGATAGGGGCTCCTGCTCCGACTTCCGGGCAACAGAGATCCCATACGCGCGCGCCAGGTTTTTGATTGGTTCGGGAGTCTGATATGTGTTGTCGGCATCGGCACGTCCAAGCGCGACGGCAAGGACATCGGGCCCCACGCGGGGATTGGTGGACAATCGCCAGAGAACCTCCTCCGTGTTCATCCCATCGGTCGCGAAATCCCGCTTACTTGCCAGATATCCGAGCGATCTCTCGACAAGCGCCGCGATGAGCGGGTTCGATATGGCCGCGTAGCCGTTCCTGCGCTCGGTGGAGATGCGAACCCCCTCATCGAGCTCTCCCAAGGCCGCAATTAACGCCTCTCCGGTCCACGTGCTGAATGACCTGTCGCGCCAGCTGTCGGGGAGGCTGCCGACATGCGCCGAGGCGATAACGGCACGGTCGGCCGTCAAGGGATGGACGCAGGTATCCCACAGGCCACTTTTCATGAGAACGGTAACGGCACTCGCCACCTCCGCACTCGTCTCGGGAGTGCGGGCAGGGGGAATCGATACCGACTCGAGCCAGGAGCTTTCCCCGGCGTCGACCCGATCGCTCTCTATCTTCTTTTGCATCGAATGGATCGCGTCGAGCTTCTCGCCGATATCGCCGGAAAGATATGCCTCGGCGCTCTCGATTATCGACGTGATCGGATCGCGGACGATGAGGTCGCCGAGCCTTTGCTCGGCCTCGGCGACACTGCAGCCGAGTAGTCGACCGATGAGTGCCAGATCGACGCCGCCCGTACGGTCATATGAGACGGCCATGGCATCAGCCGGGGTCTCCGAACGGTCGGGGAGGGGTGCCTGGGGGCGCACGGTGCGCTTCGAGAGGATATCGGCCTTGCGGACGAAGTTCTTCTTGGTGTCCAGCACCTCGAGACTGAAGAGGTTGATGCCGAGCGAGCAGTCGTGATAGCCCTTCATGGTAAGGACTCTGCGGTTCTTAGGCTCATTAAGGCGACCGTAGCGCTCCGCGAAGCGGTCGTAGCGGTCGTTGAGAGCCTTAATACCAGATACGATTGCGGCATCAGTCGATTTGGGGTCGCGCTCAAGCGAGATAAGCGCTCGCGCGGCATCCCTGATCTCGAGCATTGCGCGTGCACGATCCTCTGCCCCCCGGCCTGTGGGCCGGAAACGCTCGACCGTATCGCCGTTGCCGTACCAGATCGACCCGCCGTCGCCCAGCGTGAACTCATAGAGCGCAGGGTCGGCGGGAACCGGCGCGACCTCGGGTACGGCAGACCTATCGGGCATCCCCTCGAAAGTATGATAGATTGCAGCGATGGCCTGATCTGCCAGGGCCTTCCTGGCACCATCGGCGATACCCTTGACGTCAAGACCGCTGGTCAGTGCATATCCGGGGCCGTACGCGGTCATTTCTGAACCCTGCTCGCCGACGGCCATGGACGGATTGGAGGCAAGCAGTGCGTTCACGCGGAAGCCGTCCGCGTTGGTCGCCGTGTGGACCCAGGCCGGCGCACTTTCGCGCTCGACCTCACGCGGCTTCTCAAGTTTTCTCAGGATGACGAGGTCGCACAGCGCGCTAGTTCCAGCCTGGCTCTCGAATGTCTCCTTGGGGAGTCGTGCCATACCGACAAGGTCGCACTCTCGCGCAAGGTACTCACGCGTGGCCTCGCGTGCCTTATCCATTGTGTAGCGGCTCGTCAGCACGGCGACGATACCGCCGGGGCGCACGGCGGCCATGGCCCTCTTGATCATATAGTCGTGAAGCGGTACCCCATCAATTTTAATAGCGTCGGAGTAGGGGACGTTGCCTATGGCGGCGTCAAATGACCCATCGGGGATCTCGCATTTTTCGATATCTGCGGCGACGATCGTATGGTCCGGGCAAAGCACACGAGCAAGTCCCGCGCTCACGGGGTCGATCTCCACGCCGGTCACATGGACGTCCATGCCCTCGGGCACGCAGCGCATGAAGTTGCCCGTGCCGCAGCCCGGCTCCAGAATCTCGGCTCTGCCCCCATCGCAGATACCGGCATCCCTCAGCGTCTCCCAGATAAGCTCTACGACGAAACGGGGGGTATAGAAGGCAGTGAGGACCGTCGCGCGCTGCTCGGCGAACTCATCTTCACTCAAAAGCTCTTTCAGCTCCCGCGATACCTCGGCCCAGCCGCCGGTCTGGTTTTCGGCAAAGGCGTTCGCGGCACCGCCCCAACCGGAGTAGGCTGAAATGGCGCGTGCCTCCTCTGGGGTGGCGTCTCGCCCCTCATCCATGGTCGCCTTGAGGGCGCGCAGGGCGGCCACGTTCAGTCTCGCGCGCTCCAGCGGCGAATGGCCGGCCTGGGCATCGGGGTTAAGGTACTCGGTGTTGTGGCGGGTGGCTAGAGCGTGAGCACCGTCTCGTTGAGGGCGATCTCCTCGGCCATCTTCCTGGCGCTGTTGGCCCTGCGAATGTAGTCGTCGTACCGGCACTCGGCCATCGTGAGCTGTGCGAACTCCGGCGTCGCCCCGCAGCTCTCCATGCAGCTGTCCTGAAGCTCCGCGAGCCTCGTCAGATAGTTGCGCTCCACTGCCTTGAGATACTCCTCCGTCTCTCCGGCCGCATCCATCCTGGCCAGTTCCTCCGGAGCGTTCTGCTCCATGAAGGAATACCGGAGTCCCCTCACGCCCCTGTACGGGTTCTTCAGCACCGACATGCGCTTCCTCCTCGGAATCATCCTTGCGGGCGGCCTTATCGCCTCCCGTTTGGCTTACATAAGATTCCTGTTGCGCACCAAAGTCAAGTGCCAACCTTTGCTGTGCATCCACGTCATCTATTTGTTTTTCGGCTGACGCCTCGTAAATTGAGGGGTCGTCCATCGCGAAGAGGGAGATTTGCCCCTCAACCGCGACAAAGCGCCTCGACGTTCTCCTGGCCATGGAACTACGCCCCCTTTCGGGCGTTGTTGGAGGCTCCGCGCGCGCCGGCATCGAAGGATGCGAGCATACTCTTCAGGCGCTTTGTCGTCATGGTTGCCGATTGGCCGCGCTCGACCGGGCTGTTCTGCGAAGCTCGCGTTCTCGGCTTGTGTTCGAACCCCGCCCGCCTGAGGGCGCGGTCGATTCTGTTCGTGGCGCCCCTCACCTGGGCGCAGACGCGCTCGATGCGGACGAGGAGCAGTTCGGTGTCCTCCATCGGCACGCGAATCTCCAAGCCGTCATCGATCCCGTAGCGGCGAAGCGTCACATGGGAGGCCATCGGGTCCATGCCCTCAAGGTCGATGTCTTCGGCGGCCTTTGTGACCGCGTCGAGTGCGACCGTATCCCCCTCGACCACCCTGATTGGAGCGGCACCGGGACACGAGGTGAGGCCCGTGTAGGCTGAGGCGGGGTAGACGGTCTCCGGCACGAGCTCGCAGTCTAGAGTCAGCTCTTCACCGTCTCGTTTTGCAAAGGGAACGAGGATCTCGAACCCTACCGGATGCTCTTTGATTTTGCCACCCAAACTATCGGCGCGCTGCCTGCTGAGGACAGCGGAGGTATCGGCCTCGGGATGGTCGAGCTTGAATGCCGCGAGGGCGAGAATACTCCTCGGGCCCAATTCGGGATGCTCGGCCATGGAGTCGAGAATCGTGTCCCAACCTCGCGGATGACCCATCACAGCCGCGAGTATCTCGACAGGCGCTTCGATTAGCCTCTGCTGCATTATTTCCTCCCCGTCTCAGTCAACTCCCATCGATGATGGGGGAGTGCACCCATGCCATCCGGTGCGGGAACAAGTGTTCATCATGGCAAGGATGCTGAGGTACAGCCAATCACTGCCGACAACGGTGCACCGCTGCTCCGCAAGGGGCATCTAGTCCCCGGCCCTCATAGAAGGACGCGTCTTGAAGCTCGTGGAAGCATATGACAGGTACGCCGTTATAGACACATGATTTAGCTGATTTGCTATTCCACCTTCCGACGCATGGGTCATGGGCGAGGTCAAATAGGGGAGGCCATTTCTGAACCGCAAGGTCGAGGACATCCTCCTCGTTATACTCGCCGTTATGGAGGAAGGCGAAGTGAGGCGCACCTTGTATTGCGCCTCCGCAGATTTCGACAACTGAAACCTGGCTGAAAGATTCTGAGCTTTCGCCGTCGCAAATCAGCATCCAGGACGATGGGACGACAGCGAAATCATTGTCGGCAAGCTCAATCCGCCGCATGTCGCGAGGCTTGTTCTCCGCCACGTCCATGTAGTAAAGGGAAAAGTGTTCGTGAAGGCGCAGGAGCTGATTATAGTCACGCTCAAGTTCCGCTACGGACAATTCCTCTGACCCATCATATGAGAGGTACCTCATTTCCTGCGCAGTAAGTTGAAGCTCCTTTTTGCAGGCTTTATCCATTGCCTCGGCAACTCGAGGCGTAAGACAGGTGAGCATAACACCCAGACAATCAATCGCCTCACCGGTACTTCGGATTGATTCGGGGTTCTTGCTGCGCAGCTCCTTGATTCTATCCGGCGTAGCCACCTCAACGGTCGTACCGAATTTAATCTTATTCATCTTTGAGCCCTGTAACGGTAGTCTTGCCATGATCTGTCCATTCACAATCGGTATTTACGTTGAACTCGCGCCCAACGACAGAAAGACCGCCCGAGCCTTTAGTCCGACGCCTTATCTGCGCCCGCGATCTTCGGCGCCGAGGCGATCTCCGCGAGCCTCGTGAGCCCCGAGGCTATCTCGACCGCGTCCGCGCCCAACAGCCAGTCTGCAGGCACGCCGAACGTCCTCGAGAGGGCCTTGAGCGAGACCGCCGAAGGCAGCCTGACACCCGTCAACCAAAGGGCGATCGAGCGCGGCGATTGGCCTATCGTAGCCGCAAGCTCATCCTGGCCGATACCCGTCACCCTCATGAGGGCGGCCAGGCGCCTGCGAAAGAGCAGCAGGGACGGTTCTGTTGTGTAGGGTCCGGGCGCATTCTTCATCTAAATCAGTACGTCCCGACGTTGAAGCCCTCGCCCTTGGTGAAATCGACGGTCACGGGAATCTCCGTCTCGTTGGGGAAATAGGCACGGATGACCCAGTAGGGGATATCGGAGCCATCGGGGCCCATTCCCGCATTCACGTCGCTCGACTCGATAAGCGTCTTCTCGGGAACGCCGTATTCCGAGGTCAGGGATGTGAGGTACGCGGCGACGGCGTCCTGGAAAGCCGCCTGGGTCGCCTCCTCCGGCAGGTTATCGGGCACGGCCACGATCGAGGGGTCAACCTGGGTCGTCTCACCCTGGCCATCTTTAATACCGATCTCCGATCCATCGCCCAGCTCGTCGCCTGCGACATCGGACGCACCATCGGTTGCCGTAGAGGATTCTACGGCCGAATCATCATCCGACCTGCCCATGGGAGGGAATACCGCGAACGCGATATTGATTGCGATGCAGACCGCGATGATGCCGACGCAGGCGAGAATAATCCCCTTGGAGTCGAGCTTCTTTCCCTTTTCGTACATGCCACAAATTCCTTTCCTCTTAGAGCTATTTGAGCTCCACTCCGCCTATCCAGCCCCAGTAGACGCCGGTTCCCTTTCCGTAGAAGGCTATGAATTGGTCAAGCGTTTTAGTCGTGATTGGGCCTTCATTGCTCATGACCTTGCCGTCACCGACGTAGATACCGACATGTCCATAGAGAAGGCCGGGCGTTCCGGTGCCGGGGTGGCTCGTGTCGCCCACGATCATGCCGACCTTGAGATCCGCGGGGTTGTTGCTGTGGCACCAGGCCTTGACCATGTCGCAGGCATTGCCGCCGAAATCGCCGACGCCTGCGGCCTTGAATACATAGGTCACCCAGGCGGCACACTGGTCCTTGCCGGGCGAGGGTATCGAATTGCATGCACTCACGACAGCCAGCTGGCTGCCCGTGGCGCCCGACAGCTCCTGGCCGGAACCGCTGAGGGAGCCCGATGTGATGGCGTTGTAGAAATACTCCGCGTTAGGGTACCTTGAGTCCCAGCCGTGCGGCTTACCTCCCACCATCGCGCACCGCTCCCATCCCATCGCATAGTGCATCGTCGCCGACTCGAGATCGTCGGTCTCCATGAATGTCTGGTAGGTGTACTTGCCGTTGGCACTGGTAAACGAGCCCCATTCGTCGTGGTCAGACCAGAACTCGAGCTGAACGTCGAGTTCGTACCAGTTCCTGCCCGTCTCCTTGGCGAACTGGGCAAGTCGAAGACGGCGTCCACCGTCCCATTGGCCGATGCCAACCGCCTTGTTGTAGACGGGACCCCTCGCGATGATCTCGTCATTGGTGCAAGGGCTGATACCTTCTTTCCAGTAGGCATAGGAGCCCTTCGCCTGGTCGGCCATCGGATATATCTTTTTGTCCGCGGTGCCCACGGACTCATGGCAGTAGTTGCCCATGATGGCCGCGGCGTGGATGTCGTCGCAGCCGTGGTCCTTGAGGTACAGATATATCTTGAGCTCTTCGCCGCCCAGGCTCGCTGTGCTGCTCGCGCCGGCGGCCTGGTTGCCGAACAGAACGATGCCGAGCGACGAGGCTAGGACCACGCCCATGAACAGGAGGCAGCCGAGCGAAAGCAGGGAGGTGAGCAGTGCGACCCTGTTCCTCCATGCCCTCATGGAGAGGAGCTTCTGCCTTCCCTTGCGCCCCTTGAATATTCTTCGGGAGATGCTGCCGCCGACGGCGCGGCTCGCCTTCTTCCCGAGCGAGGCCTGTTTGAGTGCCGCCTTGCGCTTCCTGCGCAGAGAGCGCTTGCGGTAGTCCTTGAGCTTTTTGACGGCTGCCGGGTCCTTCTTGAAAGAGCCGGGACGGCGCTTCATGAGGATATCGAGCTCGACCGCATTGGCTCGCGAGAGTGCCTTTGAGGCGCTGCCTGCGAACGGTGCGGCAGGGACCGTCGCTATCTTTTTCGCAAGTTCCGAGGACGCCGCGAGCTGGGCCGAGGGCGTTGCGCCCGACACAGCGGCCCCGCGTCGGGAAGACGGGGCCATAGCGGAGGGGGAGAAACCCGATCCCTCCGCCATATCTGTGTCGGGCGCATCGGCTTCGGATGCACCCGTCATCGAGGATCGTGCGGCACCTGCAAAGGCGCCGCCGTAGGAGGCGGCGCCCGCGGCGGCAGATGCCGCACGCGAGCGCGTCGTTTTCTGTGCGCCGAGACGAGAGAGGCCGGATGAGTTCGCGCGCGAGCGGTTCTTGCGCGAAGAGGATCCTGCCGATGCCGTGGCATACCGCGACTCCGATTCGAGCATGGCGGCGACGGTGCCCGCACGCCTGCTGGCGGCGGTACGGGCATCCGCATGGGCAAGGTTGGAACTGTATCTCGTCGAGCGCATTTTCTAGCCTACGAAACCGGAGCCGCTAGCATATTCGCCGAGGCCCTCGGGGCTGATTTCATCGGGATTCGTGAACACGCCACCGATATCCTCGCCGCTGTCGTTTTGGTAGTTAAGCAGGCCCTGCATGGCCCCCGCGACCGATGCGCTCGTGAAGCGCTGTTCAGCGGGCTGCTGGGGAGCAGCCGTCGCCTGCATCGCGGCCTGATGGCGGCGCTGAGCCGCGCGCTGGTTTGGATACATGCCGCCGGTCTGCATGAAGTCTGCAGCGGAAGTCTGCTGGGGCGTTGCGGAGTGTGCCGGCTGTTGAGGGACTTGCGCCTGAGTGTGCGGACGGGCCGGCGATTCCACCGGCTGCTGACGGGCACCATCGAGACGAGAGGCAGCCTGCTCGGTATCCTCCTCGATGGACTGAGCCTGCTCGGGGACAGCGGCACGCTGGGGCTCCGCTACGGCATCAAGGCCGTTAGCGCGCTCGGACATGGCCACGAGCGCCGGCAGCGTGTATCCGACCTCGGAACCGGAAAGGGCGACCGTGCCGTTCGAGAAGGCGATGTCGCCGGAGGGGTCGGCGCCGAGCGTGATGCCGGCAGCGGAGAGCGCCAGCGCGAAATCGTCGAAGTGGGTGTCGCTCTCACGGGTGAAGACCTGATCGATTGCGCTCAGGACAAGTTTCTTGAGCTCGGCTTCAGCCTGTGCGCGCAGCTCCTCCTCGGTCGGGAGTCGACGGGTGTTGAAGCGCGAGTAGCTCACGCCCTCCTGGAAGTCACGAATATCCATATCTTCCATCCTTTCGTTTTTGGCGGCAACCGCGTCTCGGTTGTCGCCGCCGTTGAAACCAAATTGCTCGCTCGCAGGTCGATCGGAGGATCGGACTTGCGGCGGGGGAGCCATGTGCGCGGGCGACGGCACACTGCGGCCGATCTCCTCACGTCTCGGACGCGAGGACGATGACGGGGCGTCCTCCGGCTCGTCGAGCGTATCGACGTCGGGCCTCACCGGCACCGGCCTCGCCACCCGGCGCTTGATATCGGCGGGACGGGTCGTGCAGATGTCGTAGAGCGTCGGGCAGATCTTCTGGTCGATCGGGAAGTCGAAATGGACCACGCGGTTCTTGAACACGTAGAGGCCCTCGCCGGGATGCGCGGTTGCCAAAACCTTCGTCTGGCTCTCGGAGAGGTTGAACAGCTCCTGGAAGTCGGGCAAAAGGTCGCTCGTCTGCTGCAGGACCGTCACGAAGGGCGAGTTCTGGAACATGTAGCGCGTCTCCTCGCTGTTGAGGACGCGCGAGAGGTTCTGCGTGATGGCGTTGATGTAGAAGTCCCATTTGCCGCCACGGGTGAAGAAGCGGTCGATCTGGCTGCGCGCATAGGGGCTGTCGAGCAGGAGCTGGAACTCGTCGATAACGAGCCAGGTTCGCCTTCCGGCGCGGCGGTTTGCCGAGACGCGGACCCAGATATGGTCGAGGATGATGAGAAGCGCCAGCGGCTTGAGCTCGCTGGACAGCTCATGCAGGTCGAAGCACACGAGGTTCGACTGGAGGTCCACATTCGTCGGATGGTTGAACAGCGACAGCGTGCCCGTGACGTAGCGACGAATGAGCTTCGCGAGGTCTCGGGCGTCGCGCATGTCGGAGCCCTGCTCGGACATCAGGAAGTCATAGATATCCTGAAGTGTCGGCAGGTTCTCGGGGCGCGGGTCGTCCAAGTATCGGTTATACGCGTAGGCCGCGGCGGCATCGAGCACGTTTGCCTGGGCGTCGTTGACGCTGCTCGCCATCATGCGAACGAGCGATTGGATGAAGGACACTTTCGCAGGAACAGGGGAGGACTTCGTCTCCGGGTCGTCCGAGCCGTAGGCAAGGGAGATGTCGAGGGGGTTGATGTAGTCGCCGGAGTTTTCCGCGATACGGATCACCTGGCCGCCGAGATACTCGGTGGGGGTGACGTACTCGCCCTCGGGGTCGATAGTGATCACGTCGTCGTCCGGATGCTTCAGGTGCACGGGGATGATGCGGGTGATCTTCGAATTGAACGACTTGCCGGAACGGGGCTGTGCCAGCGTGAAGCTGTTCGTGTGCTCATGGGAGACCGGATCGTAGACGATAAACGAGCGGGTCTCGGCATTGAGGCCCATGATGTTGCCGCCCGGGTCATTCATCTCCGCCGCAACGAACATCATCATGTGCGCCAGGGGATCTGTCGTGAGGGTGCGCTCATACGGGATATAGGGGGTACCGATAGGCAGGGCGGTCGAGAACGATTCCTCGCGAAGCGCGCGCCAGGAATCGGGATAGGGCTTCCTGTGCGTGGAAAACACCTTCTCGACCTCGCGGCATGCCTCCTCGAGCTCCGTCTCCGTGCGACCCTGGACGGCAACGACCGTCGTGACGCCGAAAGCATGCATTTCCGCGCTCTCAAGGTCGTCTCGGAAGGCCTCGGCGTCCTCCTGGGCCTCACGCATGGCAGGCGGCATGTTGCTCTGGTCGACGAAGTAGCCGACCTCGGGACGGCTCGTGTTGAACTGATAGGTGTTGTTTTCCTCGGTGATCTCATGCAGGTGGTTCTCTGCAGCGGAGATCGCGGCAGAGAATTCCCAGGGCCGGATGTGCCAGGCGACGGTGAGGTCGTAGGGCAGGCCCGTCAAATCTGAGATAAAGGAGTCTTTCATCGTCTTTCCGTACCCGTCGAGGGTGACGTCATAGGTCTTCACCCAACGGCGCCCGACGATCATCCTCGGATCGCCGCGATAGCCGTCCGCAGTGAGGACGGAGGAGGGGGCCACGAGCTCGCGGGTCGTGAGGCCGACGGTTCCGGAAAGACGCTCGAAGTTCGCCGTGCCCGGGTTATCGTCCTGACGCGTCATGGCTTGGATGATATCGAGACGCTGCTGGCCGTCGAGGATATGCGCGTCGGATCCGAGGTCGCGCATGAAGCGCAGGAAGGAATCGGCCTCTTGGGAAAGGCGCGGGACGGCGCGCTCCATCGTGTCGGCAGACACCGCGATCGTCACGATGCGGTCACGGCGAACGGATCTGGAGGATTTCGCCAGCATGGAGTGAGTCCAGGCGTTGTACTCGCGGCGCAAGACATTGCCGCGATCGTCACCGGGCACCTCGCGGAATAGCAGGTCGGAGGCGAACTCCTCCGGGCTAACACGCTTGTTCATGATGAAGATGCCGAGGCGCACCGTATGGTCGAGGGAGTCGAGATACGCCGCCCATGCCTCGCGCACGCGATATTGGTCCTCGGGTCGTGCGCCCTGATAGTTGACGTCGTCGACCCGCAGGGCGATGGAGTAGGTCTCCGAATCGATACGCATGACGCCGTCGACCGTTAACAGCTCGTAGGGCACGAGTTTCGTGGTCGTCCACTTGGGTTGGACGAGCTTTACGTCGGTCGACAGGGCGGTGTTGACGCCGAGATCGGCCTGGTCCTCATCCGTTTCCCAGGAAGAGCCAAGGGGGATGGATGGCACGTCGGGACCATATTTCGCAAGATGCTTGTCGCGTTTCTTATTCAGCTTTTTCAGGCGCTTGTCCATTTGGCGCACGCCCTTCGGCCAACCGGCCTCGACGGCGTTCGCGCGGCGCTGTTCCGCCTCCGCGATCTCACGGTCGAGATCCTCAATCGTCATCCTGCTCATCTCGGGTTTCTCCTATCGTTATCAATAGAGACCTCAGCCATCGCCTGGGCGATTCCCGCCGGCACGGTCTCCTGTTCTACCTTTCTTGCCTTCTTCGCGGCTTTTTTGCGGCGCTTCTCCTTGCGCAATTCGGCCCGAGTCTTTTTTGGCGCCGCGACCTCAAAAGTCGGCACCGCGAGCATGAGCTGATCCGGCTCGGCCCGGTCCTTCAGCATGAGGGGCAGCCATTTTTCCGATTTGAGGCCATGGTGCGAATGGAGGCCGATTACGCCGATTGCGACGCAAACCGGTATCGCCAGATAAGTGACGGCCTCGAGATTCCAGTCCCATGCGTAAACGCCGTAAATGCCGACAGATACGACCGAAGCGGCAGCCAACGCCGCCACAGCGGAGCGCTTGGAAAAATGACCGAAGATGTTTCTCGCGACATAGTTGTTGATATCGTCGCGCACGAATGTCTCTGCCATTTCATCACCTTCCCTAGGCAAGGCCAAACAGGCTGTTGGCGACCAACTTGGACTTGTTGACGATTTCCGTGATGCACAGGACGGCGCACATCGACGGGATCAGGGCGGCGACGGCATCCCCAAACCCGCTCAGGCTGCTCGTGTCAGACGTGATCGGCGCTATGAGCTCGGAGGCCACTGTCATGATCAAAGGGATCATGCCGATGGCGATGACAATCATGACCGCCTGGAAGCACACCGCGGCGAAGCGCTTGAGGTACCCGACCCCCATTGCCCTGGACCTGTCGTCTGCGAAAAATGCAAGGCAGAGTGGGCTCGCCGCCGCCCTGAGGTATATCTCGCCGACGCGCACGAAGATGGTGGTCATTACGCAAAATAGGCAGGCGACGCAGGCCACGAGGGCCACGATCGCAAGGAGCAGCAAGATAAAGGACGTGCTCGCTTGGGCATACGTTAGAGAATCGAACGAGTCTATAACCTGCTTCCTGATGGCGAGAGGCTGGGACGCTTCTATGCCGACAGACGCGAGCGCGATGTTCACCACCCTTACCAGATTCTGGGCGAGGATATATATGCAGGCGCAGATATCCATCGCGTGAACGATGAGGGTGTAGCTCACCGCGAACATCATCACGACGAAGGCGAGGCTTGCCATGATATCGATACCGGCCATCTTGCGGCGGACATCGAGCTGGTGCATAAGGGCGACTCCGAAAGTCAGGCCAAGAAACGCAAAGGCGTAAGGCTGGAAGGCGTTTTTGGACAACGTCGATGCCATGGTGTAGAACTGGGCAAAAGGCCCATTGGTGAAATCGGAAGTGAAAGCCGTATCCGCCGTTGAGGACACCAACGAAATACACCATTCGGCGAGACTGGTAGCATTCTCGGCAAGTCCGCGGCAGAAGGACCATGCCAAATTTTCCGCAGAATACTTAAAGAATTCAAAATTTAGAGCGAATTTGGGCGGATGATCCTTGATTAACTGGTTTTCCAAGTCCTCCGGGTCCTTTGACTCGGAGCCTTGCGATTCATGCGGTTTGTGGTTCTCATTAGGGTTCACACTCGTCGAGGCCGACGCCGCCTTTTCCCAACCATCGGGCGCCCACGAGGGCTCGAAGTTCTTCTTCAGATCTTCCTTCTGCAGGCCACCGGTGTACTTCTTCCTTTTGCTATGGGACTTATCGACGACCTTGCCGTTTTTATCGTAGTAGACGGGCCCCTCGACGGTGCTTCCGTTGATGCCGGTCGTTACGGTGTAACCGATCTTGTAGGCCTTGATGCCGCCGTGCTCGAAAGTCACATACTTGTCCTTACCGACGTCGCTCCACTTGATGGAAATCTGCCGGCACTCGGGGGCCATGTTGTCGATGCCGAGATTGACATTCCACTGACCCTTTTGCGCAGCATATGCGATGCCAGACAGCGCGCAGCCCAGCACCAGCAGGGCAACGCTGACAACCGCGAAGCGAAAAATGCACTCCGACCACTTTATGCATCGCCTGTCGAGCTCGTATTCCCCGTATGGTTCCGTCGGCCTTGGCGACCGGTCATCCCCGATAGGGGAGCCGGCGGCGAAGGCGAGCAACCTCTCCCGAATACTCATTATTGAATGATGCCGTTAAAAAGCTGGGAGATGATGTGGGACACGCCGCATCCGGCAATGAATACGCCGGCGAGCACCTGCCACCATTCGGTACCGTGGCCGGGACGTCCCTTGGTCTTTTCCTCAAGCAGGTTGTATACACCCCACAGGGCAAACAGAGAACCACCGGCAATCATGAGATTCTCGAAGGATGTGACGATTTGTGTAAGCTGTTCCATTTAAATGTCCTTCCCTAGGATTTGCGATATCTATTCATGCGCCCTAATAGGCGTCGATGACGATGGTCTTGGGGTTTGCTCGGTCGATGAGCACGACGTCCTCAGGTGTGGACGCGTCGGGTTCCTTCGCATGCTTCCTGGAGCGCGCCCACTCAAGCATGTCGGTCTTGCCGGCGGCGAGATACTCCTTGCGCCGGGGGTGGATCTCCGGGTCGGCCTTGAGGTCGCGGAACCACATTCCCTGCTTGTAGTGGGTCACGCACTCGTCAGGGGACAGGCCATCCTCCTCGTTGAAGCTGTAGAGCTCCTCGGGGCTCATAAGCGGGACCTTGACGTATCTCGTACTCTCATTGATGGATTTGCCGCTTGCGGAATTCGAGACGGAGTAATCGGTGAACTTCTTCGTGGTGTTGCCCATCTCACGAGATATCTGCTCGCAGTCGGAAAAGAGGGAGGAACCCATGTACATGAAAATGGCCGAGTTTGCACGGATGGATTCCGACTGCTTACCGTACCGGGCCTCGAGCTGCTTGCCGTCCTGTACGATGGCGCAGAGGTTGATCCAGAACTTACGGCTCTCGGCGAACAGCTTCTCGAGGTCAGGGATCTTACCTATCTGGGCGAGCTCGTCGAGATAGCAATAGAGGGGGATCTCAAGATGGCCGATGCCGTTCGTGGATCCGATATCCTTCGAGATATCGAACAGCTGGTTCAGGGCCATCGCGGCGACAAAGTCATAGGGGCCGCCGCCGGACTTGATGCAGAAGAATATGGCGCGCTTGCGCTTGTCGATAGACTGCAGGTCGAGCTCGTCGCGACCCAGCATCTTCCTGATCGCGGGATTGTTGAGTCTCTGCAGGCGGGCCGCGCACGAGGACACGACTGCCGCCATCTGCTCGGGGGCGCCGGCGTTGGCCTTGAAGGTGCGGTAGTTGGTGAGGACGGAGTTCTCGGGGAGGGACTCGTCGTCGAGCGCGTCCTCGCCGTAGGTATCAATGATGTACTGCGCGAACCCATCAAAGCCGTCGCGCTCGCGGGTACCCTCGAAGACGAGGTCGAGCTTGTTGATGCCCTCGGCGCCGTCGGCCTTGGCCATCGCCAAGTAGTCGATGATGCCCGGAAGGGTGCAGTCCGCGGTATTGCCGTTGGCCTTGAACCAAAAGACGAACATGCCGCAGACGCAGGTGTAGAAATTCTTCTCCATGTCGATGAAGAACTGCTGGTCGCCGCGCGTGTCCTCACCTTTGGTGTTCGCAATGAACATATTGACCAGCGAGTTGATGGACGTGACGTCACGGCAGTTGATGAGCGGGTTGTAGGGGGTAGAGGCCAGGATGTGCTCCTCGTCGCGCAGGTCGATGACCTGCACCTCATAGCCGTTTTTCTCCAAAAAGGCGGCAGATGCGCGGAAAAGTTCGCCAGACGGATCGGTGAAGACCATGTTGCCGTTCATCTGCATGATCTGGTTGGTCACGAATCGGTATGACTTGCCAGCACCCGATCCGGCCATGATGAACATGTTGCGGTTAGGCACCTGGCTCTCACGCCTGATCGGGTCCTTCTTGTCATTGACGATTGAGGTGCCGGCAACCTTGCTGTTGAGCGACAGGATGATATTGTCGTCCTCGACCGTCTCGCACCAGTCGGGGACGGGCCAGTCGTCAGTCGCCTTGTTATGCGAGTACAGCAGGCGCTCTTGGGCGGTGGAGAAGCGCTGGGATCCGTATTGCTTGGCGGGAGATATGTCCTCGCCGGGCGCCTCCTTCTTGAGGAAGACGGCCAGCGCGAACGCGAGGGACGTTGCGGCAGAAATCAGCAAAGGGAGCCCACCGAAGTAGATGCCTAAGGGTCGCCGGGATGCCGACCATGCGATGAAGGCCACGACGTCATCGGGTGCGTCCATACCGTTGATTCCGAGCATGACCTTCTGGACCGTAAGGTTTACGATCCAGAAGGCGGCCGCCCCCAGCACGACGGCTCCGATTGCCCTCGTTATGTCCAGCTTGGGCAACTTCATGAATTACCTCTTGACCCGCTTGTTGAGAGTTCGGGAGTGCGTGGCCGGACGGTTCTGATTTCCGATCTGGTGACGGTTCGCCTTGCGGTCGGCGGCATCGCGCATATTGGCGGCGCGAATGACCTCGTGCGAGCCCATCTGCTTGGTGCGTCCTGGGCGCTGCTGCAGCTTAACCGATCCCTCGAAGGCCTCACGGTCCTTCAGGGTCTCGATCTGGGAATGGCATCGAACGAGCGCGTCGGAGCGCCCCTCGATAACCGCCCCCTTGACGTCTCCCTCGCAGACCTGGTTTCCGATTTTCGCCAGACGGCCGTCGGAATCGGTGATCCTGAAGACACCGGCCGTTGTCATGGCGGCGGTGTAGGCAGTGCCGTCCCAACCGGTGAATTTACGCTTGTACATGCCATCGGACTGGTCGAGCTTCCAAGACTCCCCGAGGTATTCGATGCTTTCCGGCGCGGGCGGCAGGCCAACCGGAGGGAGGCCAACGGCGGGAAGCCCGATTGCGGGAAGCGCTGGATACTCTTTTAATTGCTCAGACGAGCGCTCATTACGCGGATTGACCGACTGGGGGCCGTTGCCCTTCTCGACCGGTCCCCTCATGGCGCTATCCGCGTCGGCATTCGAGATAAGCTTTCTCTGGATAGCCGTCTCGATGCAGGCGGCAAGGGCCTCCTGGTCCTTCATCTTGTATTCGATTGCGAAATAGCCGGTCGCCGGGTCTTCGAAAACCGCGAACCCGATGCGGTGCCTGCGGCAGATGTCGGAAAGGAGCGACAGGTCGCTGCGGTCGAGCGCGCCCTCCTTGCCGAGGTTGACGAGCTTGATGACGTCGTTGCGGTCGCGCCTCAACGTATGCTCGGTCACAAGGCCGTAGCGTCCGAGGCCATTTACATGGCTGAACGCATGGTTCGCGCCGCGCTGGGCCGTTCTGCCAGCAGTGCCGGCAACCTTGCCGGTGCCGCGCGCCAGCGCCCTCATCGTAAGAATGAGAACCTCACGCGCCGGCGGCATAACAGCCTGCCCGAGCATGAGCAAGACACGCATGGCTTCTTCGTTCTCTCCGGGCATTGCTGGTACCTCCTTCCGGCGATGTGCATTGGGGCCGCACGCTCGAGCGGCCCCAAATACAGTTTTCGCCATATAGGCCACCCGTGCAGACCGGTTTGGTGCCACAGGGTGACAATTCCCTAGATATGCCTGTAAGCTCCGGGGCGTTTGACATTTGCCCCCGGATGTCTATGGCCTTCGATGATCGATTCGGCGTGTCGATATAAATACCTGGTAGCCAAGGCATCGGCGAGAGCGGTATGGGGCGCCCCCTCGAAGCTATAGCCCACGGCATCTGCCGCAGAGGTCAGCCTCCATCGGGTATGAGTCTCCGAAAACGGGCCGTATGCGCGCCCGAAGGCCTCCATCGCATCGACTACCTTCGTCGTCTGCGGTATGACGACGCCCTCGTTCTCGAGAAAACCAAGGTCAAAGTTGACATTCCATCCGACAATCTTCTCCGTACGGTCGAATAGGAACTGAACGGCCTCGAGATATCTTTCAAAGGGCTTATAGCCCGCCACGGAGGCAGGGGAGATATGGTTCACGCGCTCGGCGTCGGGCCATTCCGTCTTATGCTGCGGCATGACACGTAGATGAACCGTCGAGGGTGAGTCTTGGCCTTCGATATCGAGAACCATGGCGAGCGTCAGGATCTCATCGCCGCCGGCTGGATCGAGCCCAGTGGTCTCCGTGTCGATTGTCATGCACTCGATATGGGAGTCGAACGGGATAAGGCTAATGCTCATCGTAGTGCGCCTCCCTTATGACTGCCCATAGTGAAAGTAGGCGGTGCGGTCGGGGACCGTGGTGTGAAGCGCTCCCTCGGTGCCGCCGCCTAGCTTCTTGCTGATCTGCGCGATGAGGTTTTTCGTTCCCGGCATCACGTGGGCACGTTCGGTCTTGAGTTCGCTCTCTTCGACAAATCCGTCATTGAGAGAGTCCTCCCACTCATCCTGCTCTCCCTCGGTGTAGTAGACAGGGGCATCGGGATCGTTATCGATAGCCTGAGAAGCAAGTGTATCGATGTAGCCCGCTTCACCCCTCACGGCAGCGCTGATAACCTCGTCGGTAAGCGGGCCGCCGTTCGCGATGTATTCGTAGAGACTCTGGTCGAGGGGATCGGGAATCACGCGCACGAACTGCTCGTCTGTGACATAGCCATCGTCGCCGATCCTGTACTGGCCGTAGGGGCCAGCCGGCCAGTTCATGGCGATGTGTGTGAGCTCAGTGTCTGCCATGACATAGAATTTCATGACGGCGAGCTTCTGGTCATGCGAGATGTAGTCCTGGACGGCAATGGCAGCCTTAGGATTAATATGGGCACGATCGGACGGCGAGAGCTCAAGCCCGTGCTCGACCTCATAGGCGGCCTGGGCGGTTGAAGACGTGAATAGGGCCTGCGCAAGCAGCCAGGACTTCTGGTCGGCATTCGTATTGGGAGCAATACCGTCAAATGCAACCTCGGCCACGGCCGCAAGAAGACTCGACTCGGCCATAATCGCGCCAAGCGTGGCGACGGCCGGCCACTTAAGGTGGCTCTCGCATCGCTGCGGGTCCATGATCTGCTCGCACACGTTATTGTAGATGTGGTCGAGATTGAGCAGGCCTAGCCCTGCCGCCGCTCCCGACCTGTCCAGCTTGTCCATACGGCTCTCCCTTCGGTCATAGTTCCGTTGGTTTTATCGTCCGCCCTGAGGTATGGCGATGAGAGCCGTTGAACAAGTGTTCCTAGATTTTGGTTAATGCTTCAGCGATTGAACGTGGGGGAGGACTACATCACGCTCCATCGTCACAACGCCACCGGACGATGCCGTGCTTTTAGTCGTAAGCCGGAGCGAGTCGATTATCTTCTTGGTGCTTGGGCTGCAATCGACCCTGTGGGGGGCAACACTGAGTTCATCGTGCTGATCGAGGATCGCGTCCACCTTCTGCGACTCCTCGAAGGTCTGCCCGCGATAGAGCGTATAGTCGTGCCCGCCGACGTTGACGAGGCCATCGGGCATGAGGGCGATGTCTTTTGCTTCAATCGCCGGCACCACGGCGAACTTAACGCCCGCGGCAACAGCGATGTCCTTATATTCGGCGGGAACAACCATCTCTCGGAACTCCGGCAGATCCCTCATCGACAGGAAGGCGTTCGAGCTGACCTCGACGGCCTCATACCCTCCACGTCCGGCACCATCGATAACGCTACCGAACACCTCCGAGTCCATCAGGATCCCGGGCAAGGGGTCAATGTCGGATCGTTTCATGTAGACCGTGCGGTCGCCCTGTGCCGGGCCGTCAAGGTTCACGGTGACGTCCGACCAAAGAGCCCCGAACGAGTCGGAGCCCTCGGTCACATCGAAGGCTTGGATGCAGAGCGTGTCATTCTCTTCGTAGATCTGCTTAACGAGCTCCACGGTCTTCGGCTCCCCGTCGACCGAATAGTTGACCTTGATGCCGCCCTTGGAGGTCGCATCCACATAGAGGCTACTGTCCTCGATGCGCTTTTCGACATTCTCCCTATAGGCGACCAGCGAACCGGGGTGCGCCAGAATCTGGGACAGGCCTTCTTCCAGCTGGTCGATATCGACAACGACGGGCTGCTCAACCTTAGGGAACAGGCCCCTCTCAAAAGCCTTTAATGCGTACTTGCTGCGGTCCTCCCTCACCGTCATAACGAGCGCGGCATCGTTGGGAAATTGGAAAGTGCCGTCAACTCTAACAATACTTACGGTATCTTGCCTGATAGCCGCAGCAACGCACTGAAGGACACGGGACGAGGCCTGGTCGATATTTCCCAAAACGATGGCGCCGCCGCTTACAGTCGAAATGATACCGGGCAGGATCGGGCGGCCCCCGCCGACAATGCCCGCAATGCTTGCCGTCCCGACATCGGGCACGACGGCGACGTTCCCCTTAGCGCCGGCGCGGGCGAGATCTCTCATGAGTGTCGCCTCGTCACTCTCGCCGACGCGGAAGAACGCCCGGAGCGCCTCGCCCGCGCGTTCCGGGCTATCCGTCTCGATGAGGATGGGTCTATGGGTCGCAAGCGCCTCAGCCACAGCGGAGACGGCAGCGGGCGGATAGACTGGGCTCAATTGCCCGGGTTCGGCCGGCATGGTTCTTCCGATGAGCTTCTCGGGATTACTTAGGGCGTTAGTCGAAATCGAGTCCAAAGAATGAAGGCTCGAATGATAAGGCCTGATTCCGCGTGGAGTTGCAGCTGAGACGATTCCTTGGAGACTCAGCTCTTGGCAAAGGCTCTCGACGGCGATAGTGCCCCGGCATGAGGTGACGTTGCCACCGAAGTCGAGCGAACCGAAAAACAGCCTGTCCTCGATATACGTAGGGTCAAGTTGCCCCGAAGCGCTTAGGATTCCGAGTGCGATGGGTAGCGCGAGGGAGCCTGCATCTCGGATTCGACCAGAGAAGGCCCTGTTATAGCCGGGCGAGGGCTTGACATCGATAGAGCCACTGTTTCGAGGCAGGGTGTATCCCTGCGCCCTGAGGGCGCATCTGACGATACCTCGCAGCTCTACGGCGGCATTATCCTGAATGCCCAGAATGGTCAAGCCGGGAATTCCCGGCTTGAATTCAATCGCGATGTCGATGGGCACCGCCGAGGCGGCTTCCACAATAGCGCCATGGACAACTGTACGATTGGTCATAACCTGCTCCAATCCTCAAGGGTATTGAGACAAGTCTGATGGCGGGAAGTGCCTATATGGCCTTGCTGAACAACTGTTCCAGGCCTTCATTGACTTGGCGGCCAACAACCGTATCGAATTGGATCATCTCGCAAACTAAACTGAGATCATCTAGTTCCAGTGCGGCAAACGCTATCCATGAATTGCCGAGAGCGTTTTAGGTCCAACTGTTTGAATTATTATTACACCCGAAAGTAAAAGCTCCAAAACGGTCTTAAGGCACAGGGAAGGCGCTCGCGGCCCCATCCCGCCGCCGACTCAGAACGGCGCTCCTTAGGGCCTCCACAATGTATATACAGGCGAAACGCCTCCTTATACATTGGGTTGTGGTGGATAGTGGTGGATAGCCAGAAGAAACCAGTGGATTCGAGAAGGTAAAACCAAAACGAAAGCGGTTCCCCTGATCGAATAGATTTCAGAGAAACCGCTGGTAGATAGTGGTGGGCCCTCCGGGATTCGAACCCAGAACCCAGGGATTATGAGTCCCCTGCGCTAACCGTTGCGCCAAGAGCCCTTATGAACGGTGAATGCAATTCTAGCAAAGGCAACTCAGGCCTAATTTCTTCGCTTCACGTCGTGAAATACTACCATGCACGAGCAAGTCGCACAACGCAAGATCAAGTTCGATGCTAAACAACAGCTAATCTAGGCCCGCCGCAGATAAAAAGTGTTTTATAAAAAGTTAAGGCCTTAAATTCAGGGCTCCAAAACATTTCTGCGTGAATTCAACCTGATGCCATTTCAAAACCATGCTGGTTTACTACGACGGATCGGCGACCCCCGAGCACCGCGTGTTCTCCGTTTGCAAAACCGCAGGTAGAAAGCCCGACGGTTACACGAAAAGGCGTGCGTGGTCGAACATTCCTGATTCATCGTAGTAAACCGGCATAGTTCTGAGGCGCAGATGAGGGACGGTTCGCAATCGGACCCGATAATGGGACTGGCGACGCATAGGAAATCCGGTTGCGCGGGGAGGGTCACGTTCCGCGCGCCAATTCGGCCGGCGTACGGGCCGTGCGGGGGTCGGGCGCCCCCGCGGGCTG
>ERZ772954.127-NODE-127-length-82537-cov-46.861643_pt1 | contig 82537 bp, 62 predicted proteins | sample MGYA00580684_ERZ772954 | MGnify/ENA primary metagenome ERZ772954 (study PRJEB29015, sample SAMEA2737654) | human gut metagenome | biome: human gut; feature: human-associated habitat; material: faeces | place: China | collected 2012 ...
AACGCTGAAAGCATCTAAGCGTGAAGCCGGCCTTAAGATAAGATATCCCACTGAGATAATCAGGTAAGACCCCTTGAAGACTACAAGGTTGATAGGCACAATGTGTAAGTGGCGTGAGTCATTGAGCAAGCGTGTACTAATAGGTCGAGGGCTTGACCCCATTTTCGATTGATACTTCATTTGCTGTAGCAGTTCGATATTCAGTTTTGAAGGTATATGCCTTCTAAGAAAGAGAAGCTGACGAAGGTCAGGAATGGCCGGTGTCGATGACGGTGAGGAACCACCTGTTCCCATTCCGAACACAGAAGTTAAGCTCACTTGTGCCGAAGATAGTTGGCTGGAAACGGCCTGTGAAAATAGGTAGATGCCGGCTTCTCTTTTTTATTATGGCCCGTTGGTCAAGCGGTTAAGACAGCGGCCTCTCACGCCGTTAACGTGGGTTCGATTCCCGCACGGGTCACCAGGAAGAGCACCATAGCGTAAGCTAAGGTGCTTTTTTGTATGTCTAAAACCACTCGCTAGGCGAGTGGTTCGATAAAGATTATGTCGATGAGTAATGAAACTCAAACGAAGAATTTTGGAATAGTACCAGTGGGGCAATTCCAGACTGGGTTATTGGCGTATCGCCGGTAGTCCTGTATTAAAAGGTTCCATTGCAAACGAAAGACTCGCAGAAGCAGGATATTTTAGTATCCTCAGGCGCTACTATGAGTCCTTGCACTTATGCGGTTGAACCGTCGTGTACCGGTCGGTACGCACGGCGGTGTGAGAGGTCGGCTCTTTAGTTAAGAGAGCCTCCTATGCGATTCTTTTAGGTAAAAAAGCAAACAAACAGAACACTTCATTTAAATGCATATAGCGGCTATTTATTTCATACAGAGACAAATAGCGGCACAGAACAGATATAATAAAAGAAGCTATAAAAAGCAGGTATTCACGTGGAGGACGATATCGTTTCTACATGAACACCTGCTTTTTTATTTATTATTTACTGCTGGAATAAATAGTGGTAGCCAAGTATTCATCACTGACCCAACCATAAATCCCGCTGTAATATACAACAACCCAGTCAGGCACATTGCTGCTATAGCCGCATTCCCATACGATGATACCGTAGGGGATATTATCCATTTTTTCATAATTTGTACCGGGACCTTTACGCATAACCAGCCCATGATCAGCAGTGGTGTAGGTACAAAGGCTATCAATTCGGCTAAGCGTTACATCTGGTGCAATGCATCCATCCGGCAGAATAATGTCGGCATTGTTTTCGGTATAATCCTGTACTTGCAGCAAGCCCCAAAAGCCATTCTGTTTTGTCCATACGCAGCCATCGCGCGCGGGGGCTAAATCTTCATATTGCCCAGCGGAAATTATCTCATTGCCGTAAACATCCAGAACTAGCTTTTGTCCGGATTGATTTTTCACAACTACCATGCCAGATAAGTCTGCGTAAGGATATTCAACAGTTTCGTTCATGATGGACAAACTCATCTGCGGCTGATAAATGCAGGGGATTACTAAAGCACCGCTTTGGTCACAATATCCCCAGTTACCGGCTGCATCCTTTACCGCGATTAAAGATTCACCGGCCATGCAGGCATCCTGGTAGTCGAAATCGGTTAAAATTGTACCGTTTTTATCCGCAACGGCAAAAGGTGCAGAATTGTCAACAAGATAACCGGCATATTCATCATCCCAAATGCCTTGCTGGATGCCAACCAAATCAGGAGCATACACCTGTTCGATGGGCGTGCCACTAAATGTATAGACACCAATAGCAGAACGGTAAATCTGGCTGTCACCTAAAATCCACTGGATGCCATACCCGCCGTGCCCGCCCAGCATGGTTGTAAAAGGCATTTGTTGGGCAACCAGCTCCTGGTTAATCTGTTCTTCCAGGGCATTCAGCTTCTGGTAATCGTATGTATCATCTACCCCAATGGAGAGCTCCTGCTCACCATACAGGTACGGGATGCTTTCTGACAAATCTTCCAGAAAAGCATTACAGTTGGCAGCATTAAACAGGCTCCAGCGTTCGCCCTTGCGCACAGCGTACAGATTTCGGGCAGCGGCGTAACCGGCAGTGTGGGTTTCGCGGGAGAAGAGAGGAATCATCTCGTCAAAATCATATTGCGGCGGTAACTTCCAGTTGGCATTGCTAGTGGATGGTATAGCTGTGGCAACAGCTTCACTGGTCGGGGAAAGAGCAGCGGAGGAAACAGGTTTGTTTTCTGGCGCTGCAGCACAAGCGGTAAGCATTATTGCGGTGATAACACTGGCGGAAAATGAGAATAACTTCCTTTTCATGGCTTTTCACTCCTTACGTAAATAATTTTTCGGTAAGATGAAGAAGTAATATACGAAAGTGAATTCATAAACCCTATAATATCTTATTTTATCAAAAATATCTGCTAATGGGAATAGCTAACAATTCTACATGGATAAATTTGGATAGTATGACAAAGATTGGAGAACTGGAGTGAAAGTCCGAATTATGGGATGAGTGATCTGCTATAATAAAGAAAAGCAAAACAGAAGGGAGTTTGATTATGCACCAGGAGAAAAAGATGCTGGCTCATATCAGTGAAGACGGAACCCGCGTCCAAACGGTAGCGGACCATTTGCAGGGAACGGCAGTCCTATGTGGGCAATTTGCAGCAGCCTTTGATGCCCAGCAACAGGGAACTTGGCTTGGATTACTGCATGATATTGGTAAATATAGTACAAAGTTTCAAAAGCGCCTGCAAGGTGGAGAAAAAGTGGATCACTCAACGGCTGGTGCACAGGTGGCTGCCCGATATGGTCAAATCCCACTGGCTTTTGCTATTGCGGGACACCATAGCGGCCTGCCGGATGGAGGAGGCCGAAGCGATACCGCGCAGGATGCGACAATGTTTGGGCGATTGAAAAAGAGCGTTGAACCCTATACCCAATGGACGAATGAGATTAAACTGCCGTCCATACCGCCCCAGCCGGAAATGATGAAGGAAAATCGTTTTACACAGGCATTTTATACCCGGATGTTGTATTCCTGCCTGGTCGATGCGGACTATCTGGATACGGAAAACTTTATGAGCAGCCCTAAACCGCGCGGACAAGGCCAGACAATGGATGGACTGCTGAAAAGGTTGAACCAATATACCGCAAAATGGAGCCATCCCCAGGGAACCTTGAATCAGCGCCGCAGTTCAATTTTGAGTGCCTGTACAACGGCAGGGCAAACAGGGCGGCGCGGCCTTTATTCCCTGACCGTTCCTACAGGCGGGGGAAAAACGGTAGCGTCATTGGCATTTGCGCTTTCGCTAGCTGTAAAGAACCATATGGACCGGGTTATTTATGTGATCCCTTATACATCCATTATTGACCAGACCGCGGATGTGTTTTCGGAAATATTAGGAGCAGAAAATGTTTTGGAACACCATTCAGGGGTGGACTACTCTGCCAAGGAAGATGATGAGCCGGCAGCCTACCGCAAAGCATTGGCGGCGGAAAACTGGGATGCTCCGGTGGTGGTTACCACATCCGTGCAATTCTTTGAATCACTTTACGGCAACCATGCGTCACAATGCCGTAAATTACATAACATTGCAAATAGCGTGGTCATTTTTGACGAAGCACAAAACCTGCCGGTTCCTTATTTGCGCCCCTGCGTTGCGGCAATCGCGCAGCTGGTACAGCATTACCGCGCAGCAGCGGTGCTTTGCACGGCCACACAACCAGCTTTGCAGCCCTTGTTTGATGAACTGGCGCCTGGGCTGCAGATGACGGAACTTTGCCCACATCCCAAAGAGCAATATCAGGCATTCCGGCGTACAACGCTAAAAATGCGCGGAGAGTTGGAACAAAGCCAGCTTGGCGCAGAACTGGCAGCGCAGGAACAAGTGCTGTGTATTGTAAACCGGAGAAAAACAGCACAGGAATTATACAATAACCTGCCCAAAGAGGGCAGCTACTGCCTGACAACATTGCTATACCCAGCCCATCGCAAACAGTTATTGCAGGAAATCCGGGAACGCTTAAAAGATGGGCTGCCCTGCCGTGTGATATCAACTTCTTTGATCGAAGCGGGTGTTGATGTGGATTTCCCGGCTGTGTACCGCGAGGAAGCAGGTTTGGATTCCATTTTGCAGGCGGCGGGGCGCTGCAATCGAGAGGGAAGACGCCCGGCGGAGCAGAGCTTGGTACAGATTTTCACATTGGAAGGACAGCATGTACCGCGCATGCTGGAACAGAATGTATCCGCAACGCAAAGCGTCCTAAAAAAATATGCAGATCTGGCATCTCTGGAAGCAATCGAAACATACTTTCTATTTTACCGTACCTTAAAAGGAGATAAAAGACTGGATGAACAGCAAATTCTGCAAGGGTTCGAGCAGGATATGGAAGGGCGCATTTTCCCCTTTGCAACAGCGGCAGAGAGGTTCCGCTTAATTGAAACACCTGCCGTGACCGTATACATTCCCCAAGGGAAAGGGGAACATTTGCTTGCACGATTGCGTGCAGGAGAGGTAAGCAAAACTTTGTTCCGTCAACTGGGGCAATATGGTGTTCCGGTTTACCCGGATCATCTGAAAACGCTGGAGAATGCCGGGGCGGTTTGCCAAATCAGTGAAGGCATATGGGAATTAACGGACGGAAGCCTTTACGATAACAACACGGGCCTTGCTATGGAAGTTGAAACGGGAGCAGCCTGGTTTGCATAAAGCAAAAGCGGCAGGGAGCCTGCCCTGCCGTTCTTGTGCGATAAAGTAAAATCAACTATTTCTATCCACGGCATAAGCTGCCGACGTAACTTATTATAAAAGAAAACCGAATGAAAAGCAAACAAAAAGTATACATGATAAAAGGATTGACATTTGGTGCCAAGTAGCGTATATTGAAACTATAGCAAAAATGTAAATTAAAAACAACTGAAAATAGAAATGTAAAGGAGTTGATGCAGATGATCCAGCTGGAAGTATGGGGGAATTATGCTTTGCTCTCGAGGCCTGAGCTAAAAGTCGAAAGGGTTTCATATGAAGTCCTCACCCCTTCCGCGGCACGCGGCATAGTAGAAGCAATCTATTACCACCCCGGCTTACGGTGGAAAATCCGGAAAATCTATGTTATGAACCCAATCCGCTTTACCAACATCCGTCGGAACGAAGTAAAAAGCAAAATTCTTTGTTCCGATGTACGCAGCGCGATGCAGGGAACAGGGAAAGAGCTTTACCTTGCCACGCCCCAGCAGATCGTTCAGCGTGCAGCCATGGTGTTGCAGGACGTTCATTATGTGATTGAGGCAGAATTTGAGATGACTGACCGTGCGGCACCGAGCGACAATCCGGGAAAGTTCCAGGATATTGTTACCCGGCGCATGTCTAGGGGTCAGTGTTTTCATACTCCCTATCTTGGGTGCCGTGAATTTCCTGCCGCATTCCGCGCATGGCCCGGCGGGCCAATCCCGACCATTGAGGAAACACGGGATTTGGGATTCATGATATATGACTTTGACTACACTGACCCGCAGAACATAACCCCGATGTATTTCCATGCAAAATTGGAACATGGTGTGTTGAATGTGGCAGACTGCGAGGTGTACCGATGATTTTACAGGCTTTGGTACAATACTATGAAGATTTGCTGGCCAATGGCAAAATCACGCGCCCCGGTTGGACAAGCGCAAAAGTCAGTTGGGCTTTGGAACTGGATGAAAACGGCCAACTGATGGCATTGCACCCCTTGCAGCAAGAGGAAAAGCGCGGTAAAAAAACAGTGCTTGCTCCATGTCAGCTGCAAGTTCCGGAACAGGTTAAACGTTCTAGTGGTGTGGCAGCCAATTTTTTGTGTGATAACAGTGCTTACATGCTCGGCATTGACGGAAAAGGCAAACCGGAGCGTGCAATGCAGTGCTTTGCCGCTGCAAAGGAGCTGCATCTTGCCATTTTACAAAATGTTCCTGGTCAGGCGGCACAGGCAGTGCGGAACTTTTTTATAAACTGGGACCCCAAGGCGGCGGAGCAGAATCCAGCGCTGGAACAAAGTCTCAAGGAACTTTACAAGGGTGGCAATCTGGTATTTCTGATTCGGGAAAACTATGTTCAGGACGATCCGGAAATACAGGAAGCCTGGCAGCGGCAGTGTGATAAGAACACGGATGCACCGGAAATCCGATGCCTGGTTACAGGGCAAAAGGCACCGCTTGCCCGCCTGCACCCGGCGATTAAAGGCGTGACCGGGGCACAGCCTTCCGGCGCATCGATTGTTTCTTTTAATGCGGACGCTTTTTGCTCATACGGACATGAACAGGGGGGCAATGCGCCGGTTGGCAGTTATGCGGCCTTTGCCTATGCACAGGCATTAAACTATCTGCTGGCAGACAGGGAACATGTTCAGCGCGTGGGCGATACCACCATTGTCTGCTGGGCAGCAGGCGGTGAGACCGCCTACCAGCAGGTAGCAATGGATGCATTGTTTGCCATGGATGCGCCTGTCAGCGAAAGCGATGTGCGAAATGCAGTGGACAAGCTGGTCCATGGACAGAGTGTAGAGTGGCAGAACGTGACACTTGACCCAAAAAATCACTTTTATGTGCTTGGCTTGGCCCCTAATGCGGCGCGCCTCTCGGTTCGCTTTTTCTGGCAGGATACATTTCAAACGCTGCTTGATAATGTGCAGAAGCATTATGACCGCTTAGAGATTGTGCGCCCCGCTTATGATAAATTCCCGCGGCTGGGGGTGTATTGGCTGCTGCAGGAAACTGTCAACACCAATTCCCGCAGCCCATCGGCAGCACCGCAGCTGGCGGGCGATGTTCTGCGTGCAATCCTGAATAATACAAGGTACCCGGCAACCCTGCTGGATGGCGTTATGATGCGTATCCGCGCAGAGCAAAAAGTAACACGCGGCCGTGCCGCTATTATAAAAGCATACTACCTGCGTAATGAAGATCCCCGTTGCCCAAAGGAGGTATTAACTGTGGGAAATAACAAGGAAACAAATTATCAACCGTATGTTATGGGTCAGCTTTTTGCTGTGCTGGAAGCAATCCAGATGGCGGTAAACCCGGATATCAATACAACCATCAAGGACAGGTATTTTAATGCAGCGGCTTCCACGCCGGCCACTGTGTTCCCAACAATTCTGATGCTGGCGCAAAAGCATATGCAAAAAATGAGCAAGCCACAAAAGATTTATTACGATAAGCAGATCGCTGCGCTGGCGGGCGGAAAACTGGAAGGAAGCTTTCCCGCACGGCTGACCTTGCCGGAACAGGGCTCTTTTATTCTCGGCTATTATCATCAAACACAGGAACGCTATACAAAGAAAGTGGAGGAATAACAATGACACAGGCAATCAAAAACCGGTATGATTTTGTAATTCTGTTTGACGTTGAAAACGGAAATCCGAACGGCGACCCGGATGCAGGCAACATGCCGCGCGTTGACCCGGAAACGGGATATGGCATTGTTACAGATGTCTGCTTAAAGCGTAAGATTCGCAACTATGTCGAAGTGGCCAAAGAAGATGAAGCAGGATACCAGATTTACATTAAAGATCAGGTTCCTCTGAACCGCAGCGATAAAAAAGCACTCGAATACTTGGGCATTGATGCTGATGCCAAGGATGCCCTGAAAGTCGCCAAGAAAGATGATCCGGAGTTGGACCGTAAAATCCGGGACTTTATGTGCCAGAACTTTTATGATATCCGTACCTTTGGCGCCGTTATGACAACCTTTGTAAAAGGCGCACTGAACTGTGGGCAGGTGCGTGGCCCGGTTCAGTTGAGCTTTGCACGCTCGGTGGATCCTGTCCTCCCGCAGGAAGTGACCATTACCCGTATTGCCATTACGACCGAAGCGGATGCAGAGCGAAAAGGCACTGAGATGGGCCGCAAGTATGTGATACCGTATGGTTTGTACCGTGCAGAGGGTTATGTTTCGGCCAACCTTGCCCGCAAAACTACAGGATTCTCAGAGGATGACCTGCAGCTGCTGTGGCAGGCAATTCTGAATATGTTTGAAAATGACCACAGCGCAGCCCGCGGCAAAATGGCAGTTCGGGAACTGATCGTGTTCAAGCATGATTCGGAACTGGGCAATGCGCCGTCTTATAAACTTTTTGACGCAGTTCATGTCACACACGCAGAGAAAATCACTTTCCCACGCAGCTACCATGACTATGTGGTGACCGTGGATGAAAATCTTCCGGCAGGGGTAACGTGTGAGAGGTTGTCGTAATGGTTTCCCCAGATGATTACCTGCTGATGTCCGGTATCCAGCATTTCAGCTTTTGCCGCCGTCAGTGGGCGCTCATACACCTGGAACAACAATGGTCCGAAAACCAACGCACCGCCGAAGGCCGCCTGCAGCATACCCGCTGCCATGATGTTACCCTGACGGAAAAACGCGGCGATTTGCTGATCGCCCGCGGTATGAGGGTTGTCAGCCACCGCTTAAAACTGACCGGCGACTGCGATGTGGTAGAGTTTCACAAGGATCCAAACGGCGTGTCATTGCAGGGCCGCCGCGGCCTGTGGCAGCCCATGCCCGTGGAATATAAGCATGGCCGCAGCAAGGTAAACGATGCCGACCGTTTGCAGCTCTGCGCACAGGCCATGGCGCTGGAAGAAATGCTGGTGTGCGAAGTGCCGGAAGGGGAAATCTTTTATGAAGAAACCCGGCAGCGGGAACATGTTTCCCTGACACCGGAACTGCGCAGCACCGCGCAGACCATGGCGGATGAGATGAACCGCCTGTTTGCGCGCGGCTATACCCCAAAAAGCAAACCCGGCAAGCATTGCAATGCCTGCTCACTGAAAGAGCTTTGCCTGCCGGCGCTGTATCAGCAGGCAGACCCGGCGGCGTATCTGCGGGAGCATATTGAGGAGGGCGCGCCATGAGAAAGCTGCTCAACACCCTGTTTGTCATCAATGAGGACGCTTACCTGATATTGGATGGCGAAAACCTTGTTGTTACCCGCAATAAGCAGGAAACCCACCGCTATGCCCTGCATACGCTGGAAGGCATCGTCTGCTTTACTTACGCGGGTGCCAGCCCCGCTTTGATGGGAGCTTGTGCCCGGCGGGGCATTGACCTTTGCTTTTTTGACCCGTATGGCAGATTTCAGGCCCGCACCGTGGGGGAAGAACGCGGCAATGTGCTGCTGCGTCAGACGCAGTACCGCGTGTCGGATGACCCGGCCCAGAGCTGTCGCTATGCCCGGAGCTTTATCCTTGGTAAAGTGTATAACGCACGCTGGGTGCTGGAACGCGCAACCCGCGATCATCCCCAGCGTGTCCCGGTCGAAAAACTGAAACGCACCTCCACCCAGCTGGCCGCCGCGCTGCCGCTGATACAGACCAGCGATGATCCGGAACAGCTGCGCGGCCTGGAAGGCGAGGCAGCCCAGCGCTACTTTGACTGCCTGAATGACCTGATTCTGCAGCAAAAGCAGGATTTTGTGTTTGAGGGCCGCAGCCGCCGTCCACCGCTGGACAATGTGAATGCGCTGCTTTCGTTTGCCTACAGCATGCTGGCGCGGGAGTGTGCATCCGCCTTGACCGCTGTGGGCCTGGACCCTTATGTTGGCTTTATGCACCGCCCGCGCCCCGGCCGCAAAAGTCTGGCACTTGACCTGATGGAAGAACTGCGGGCGGTTTATGCAGACCGGCTGGTCATCAGCTGCATCAATCAAAAGATCATCACGGCAAAACACCTGCAAAAACAGGAAAATGGTGCCGTACTGCTGACGGATGATGGCCGCAAAGCTTTCCTGACCGCATGGCAGAACAAAAAGAAGGAAGAGATCACCCATCCGTTTTTGAAAGAAAAACTGCCCTGGGGGCTGGTGCCCTATGTTCAGGCGCTTTTGCTGGCCCGTGCTCTGCGCGGCGACCTGGAAGTGTACCCACCGTTTTTCTGGAAGTGAGGTGCCGTTATGTTGGTGCTTGTAACCTATGATGTCAACACCGAAACAGCCGCCGGTCGTCGCAGGCTGCGCAAAGTAGCAAAAGTCTGTGTAGACTACGGCCAGCGGGTGCAAAACTCCGTATTTGAGTGCCTGCTGGATGCCGCGCAATACACGATGTTCAAAGCAAAATTGACCGAACTGATCGATTCGGAATCGGACAGCCTGCGCTTTTATCAACTGGGAAACCATTACAAAAGCAAAGTCGAGCATGTGGGTCTGCACCCGGATTTTGATCAGGATGGAATCTTGTTTGCTTAGTGCGAGGGGAAGGCAATCATAAAATTCCCGGTTCCTTCGCACCAGAAAATATGGAAAAAACAGGGGCAGAAAGGGTAAAATACAGCCTTGCCTGTCAGCATGAAGATGAAATCCCCATAAAATTTGTTCCATATGCGCAAAAGTGCCCCACTGTTTTGTGCACTTTTGCTGTCGCTCTCCGCAAGGAGAGCGTGGATAGAAATATCAAAGGGTCCCCGTATCTGCAGATCGGCAAGCGTCGCTCTCCGCAAGGAGAGCGTGGATAGAAATCTGACAGCGTATCGAAAGAAGCGGTATGCAATCAGTCGCTCTCCGCAAGGAGAGCGTGGATAGAAATTACGGTAATATCCTGGCCACCCAGATTAAAAGTAGTCGCTCTCCGCAAGGAGAGCGTGGATAGAAATCGTGATCGGGGTGCCAATGGCTGCATTTCCGCACGTCGCTCTCCGCAAGGAGAGCGTGGATAGAAATCGGGGTCATGACTTTTGGCCCCGGTGAAGTGTTTGGTCGCTCTCCGCAAGGAGAGCGTGGATAGAAATACGCAGTTTGTGCCGATCACCACAAGCGACGTTTGTCGCTCTCCGCAAGGAGAGCGTGGATAGAAATACCGATTTTTGGAAGTTGTTGTTATCCTCTCCCAGTCGCTCTCCGCAAGGAGAGCGTGGATAGAAATCCAAGGAGCTGACCCTTGCCGCCAAAAACGCGGTGTCGCTCTCCGCAAGGAGAGCGTGGATAGAAATGGTGAAGTCGTCATACCAACTCCACCCGTAATGGTCGCTCTCCGCAAGGAGAGCGTGGATAGAAATTTCACCTCCTGCGCGCCCGTGTCGGGTGGGAATCGTCGCTCTCCGCAAGGAGAGCGTGGATAGAAATTTCCATTACAACTTAAACCTCCCATCCAAGCCCATGTCGCTCTCCGCAAGGAGAGCGTGGATAGAAATTGTTGGCGGTGCCATAACCGCCTACCCAGTATTGTCGCTCTCCGCAAGGAGAGCGTGGATAGAAATACTGATTTTCAACTTTTGTCGCCTCCATAATAAGTCGCTCTCCGCAAGGAGAGCGTGGATAGAAATAGTGACGTCAATATTCATAATATTACCTCTTCCAAAGTCGCTCTCCGCAAGGAGAGCGTGGATAGAAATACCAATCATAGCTTAAATCTCCCATCAAGTCCCATGTCGCTCTCCGCAAGGAGAGCGTGGATAGAAATTTTTAAGTTTCCGCCTGCCAACGTGAGCAGCAACAGGTCGCTCTCCGCAAGGAGAGCGTGGATAGAAATTACAAGGTACATATCATCACAGAGATCCCGCAATTGTCGCTCTCCGCAAGGAGAGCGTGGATAGAAATGCCGGTTCTGTGCTGAATGCCTAAGACTGTAACACGTCGCTCTCCGCAAGGAGAGCGTGGATAGAAATCACGCAGTGCAGATTGTAATTGTCGTAATGTATGTCGCTCTCCGCAAGGAGAGCGTGGATAGAAATCGATGGTGTTGTCTCCGGCTCCGGTGATTATGTGCAGGTCGCTCTCCGCAAGGAGAGCGTGGATAGAAATTTGGAAGCGGTCGTGGTGTGGGTTGCGGTAGTAGTCGCTCTCCGCAAGGAGAGCGTGGATAGAAATCCCCAAACGCATATATTTTTGTGCAATTTGCTAGTCGCTCTCCGCAAGGAGAGCGTGGATAGAAATAAGGCCCTCATACTGGCCGACGGGCTGCTGCGCGGGTCGCTCTCCGCAAGGAGAGCGTGGATAGAAATTGTTGTCGAGTATAAAAGGGCAAAAGAAAAAGCCGTCGCTCTCCGCAAGGAGAGCGTGGATAGAAATTCTGCAAAGACAATTCGCAGAGATATTGCAAGTATGCCCGTCGCTCTCCGCAAGGAGAGCGTGGATAGAAATTCTTGGCTCTCGTCTTTATGATATGTCCGCCGCGTGTCGCTCTCCGCAAGGAGAGCGTGGATAGAAATTTCCAAGTGCGCATTGTAACTGGCTGATTGCTCCGTCGCTCTCCGCAAGGAGAGCGTGGATAGAAATTTCCGTCATCACAACTTGAACCTCCCGTCAAGAGTCGCTCTCCGCAAGGAGAGCGTGGATAGAAATAAAAAAGGACAGGCAAAATAGTAAAGTTTAGCGAGTCGCTCTCCGCAAGGAGAGCGTGGATAGAAATTTGTCTGCAAAATAGAAGAAACGATCACCCTCAAGTCGCTCTCCGCAAGGAGAGCGTGGATAGAAATAAGAATAGACCCCGACCAAGTACCCGGATAAACGGTCGCTCTCCGCAAGGAGAGCGTGGATAGAAATTGCAACAGAAATGGCCGGGCCAGAAAGGCCCGGGTCGCTCTCCGCAAGGAGAGCGTGGATAGAAATCCACCAGTTGACACATCATCAGTCAAAGTATCCTTGTCGCTCTCCGCAAGGAGAGCGTGGATAGAAATAACCTCCGAAAGACTGCGCATGCCCTCCCATTGAAGTCGCTCTCCGCAAGGAGAGCGTGGATAGAAATACAAGTTGCACATCAACAGGCCGACCATAACGAGTCGCTCTCCGCAAGGAGAGCGTGGATAGAAATATAATTTTGCCGAAACAACTTGACTGAACGCCGCCGTCGCTCTCCGCAAGGAGAGCGTGGATAGAAATCACGCAATGCAAATTATAGTTGTCGTAATGGACACGTCGCTCTCCGCAAGGAGAGCGTGGATAGAAATATGAGGGAGGATGTATTATACAGCATAATAGTCAAGTCGCTCTCCGCAAGGAGAGCGTGGATAGAAATATTGACACGCAACACCTTGGCATATGTGTCATACAGTCGCTCTCCGCAAGGAGAGCGTGGATAGAAATGCTAGAATCCAAGCAGATTGACCCGTCTGTGATGGTCGCTCTCCGCAAGGAGAGCGTGGATAGAAATCATAAGTGAGGTTTATGCCAATTTTGACGGGTTGTCGCTCTCCGCAAGGAGAGCGTGGATAGAAATATTCCATTGATTATATTATTGATTATGTCAATGATGTCGCTCTCCGCAAGGAGAGCGTGGATAGAAATCCAAGATTTGCTTAACGGTACTATCCCTCAGGAGTGTCGCTCTCCGCAAGGAGAGCGTGGATAGAAATGCGGATGGTGCTGTTTCTGGCTCTGGTGATTATGTCGCTCTCCGCAAGGAGAGCGTGGATAGAAATATTCACACGCAGAACCTTTGCGTATGTGTCATACAGTCGCTCTCCGCAAGGAGAGCGTGGATAGAAATAGTGCCGGAAAGTAATGGGTGTTTTGCAATGCAGTCGCTCTCCGCAAGGAGAGCGTGGATAGAAATGCAAGGTGCCGCTGTTGGGTATTAAGTGATGATGAAGTCGCTCTCCGCAAGGAGAGCGTGGATAGAAATATAATTCTGCCGAAACAACTTGACAGACCTGCGCCGTCGCTCTCCGCAAGGAGAGCGTGGATAGAAATAAGGTATTTTTTCAAGGCGCAACCGGCGCAATCAGTCGCTCTCCGCAAGGAGAGCGTGGATAGAAATAAGGCCATCATACTGGCCGCTCGGCTGCGGTGCGGTCGCTCTCCGCAAGGAGAGCGTGGATAGAAATACCCGGACGGTCGCCTGACATGCTGTGAATATGGTCGCTCTCCGCAAGGAGAGCGTGGATAGAAATGACATTGAAACCAGCCGAGTTTGTACCGACGCAGGTCGCTCTCCGCAAGGAGAGCGTGGATAGAAATTATCCACCGGGGCCCCCATCATTTTTATCTGGGGTGTCGCTCTCCGCAAGGAGAGCGTGGATAGAAATTATTGAGGCTGACAAAATTTGCAAGCCTCCGGTCAAGGTCGCTCTCCGCAAGGAGAGCGTGGATAGAAATCCATACGTCCCGCTTGCCAAGGTCCGGCACTGTGAGGTCGCTCTCCGCAAGGAGAGCGTGGATAGAAATCTTGTACACGTCCGCAACCGTCAGCTGGGTGCCCTGTCGCTCTCCGCAAGGAGAGCGTGGATAGAAATTAACGTTGGTTTTCCCATCGCCGCTTTTTTGCTGAGTCGCTCTCCGCAAGGAGAGCGTGGATAGAAATAACCGATTCATGAGGCGCCTTACACCAATTTTCACGTCGCTCTCCGCAAGGAGAGCGTGGATAGAAATTTAACAAGCCAGATTAACTATAATGACAAGGACTTGTCGCTCTCCGCAAGGAGAGCGTGGATAGAAATTGTCCGATTACGTCAGCGTTGACGTTGAAACCACCGTCGCTCTCCGCAAGGAGAGCGTGGATAGAAATAACGCCAGCCCAACGGCACGGGTATTTGCCGTTGTCGCTCTCCGCAAGGAGAGCGTGGATAGAAATTAGTTAAAGTTGTAGACTTGCCAGAACCTTTTTTGTCGCTCTCCGCAAGGAGAGCGTGGATAGAAATCTTGATTACTGCGATGATGAACATACAGAATGGTCTGGTCGCTCTCCGCAAGGAGAGCGTGGATAGAAATGTCAAAATAAGCTTGATAACGTTTGGCAGACCCAGTCGCTCTCCGCAAGGAGAGCGTGGATAGAAATGTAAAATTTACCGTGATAGTCTCCACGCTCTTGTGTCGCTCTCCGCAAGGAGAGCGTGGATAGAAATCTATGTACCAGTCCTCAAAAGCCCAGCGCACGGCGTCGCTCTCCGCAAGGAGAGCGTGGATAGAAATCTCCTTTACCAGCGGCGCAAGCCGTCCACTCCAGCGTCGCTCTCCGCAAGGAGAGCGTGGATAGAAATGACGACATACTTAGACACCTCTTCAATGGATGAGTCGCTCTCCGCAAGGAGAGCGTGGATAGAAATGTTTTCTGCCAAGTACGCATCCGCGCCTATAAATTGGGCGTCGCTCTCCGCAAGGAGAGCGTGGATAGAAATGTGCGATGATATGTACCTCGTGGAATGTCGTTTCCGGTCGCTCTCCGCAAGGAGAGCGTGGATAGAAATAAGAATTTTAAGCCGGAGGTGCGTGATTGGTTCGTCGCTCTCCGCAAGGAGAGCGTGGATAGAAATGAAGAACCCGAAGCAACCCATGTACCATGCTCAGTCGCTCTCCGCAAGGAGAGCGTGGATAGAAATAACTCTATTACAGCAACAAGAACTTTTGAGTTTGACGTCGCTCTCCGCAAGGAGAGCATGGAATGTTTCTCTTTCTGACTGTTCAGGGTGGTTTTGTTCATGCGGATATCCGCTTTAATTTTAAAAATTGATATAGTAAAAACTCTCGCATAAAATAATATAAAAATATTATATTATCTACTTGACAGGGTACCCCGGCGGGGTATATAGTGAATATACCCCGCCGGGGTACCTTGCATGTGATGGGAGGGTAACATAATGCAGGAAAACGAAAAGAAGGAACCGTGTTGCTGCTGTGCACACAAAACAAAGCATCGCAGTGAAGAAGAGTATAAAAGCCTGGTCCACAGACTGAACCGGATCGAAGGGCAGATTCGGGGCATCCGTGGGATGGTGGAAAACGAAGCGTATTGTCCGGATATTCTGGTGCAGTCGGCGGCGGTAACGGCGGCGATGAACGCGTTCAACCGTGAGCTGCTGGCAAACCATATCCGCACCTGTGTGGCGGATGATATCCGTGCCGGGAATGACGAAGTTGTGGATGAGCTGCTGAAAACGCTGCAGAAACTGATGAAATAAGCATTGCCTGCACAAAATAGCAGAAGCAGAACATGAAATAAATGCACGAGTGTTTGAGCCAGCAAAAATGCCATGCCAGTGCCTAGTACGATTGTTTTTCTGTTCACAAACATCGGTAAAAGTTTGTGTAACATTACCAGAGCCATGAATAAATGCCAGTCATTCCCTGTGAGAGGGTGTGGATAGAAATGGTAACCTCAATAATACGTCGAATTGCAGGCTAACCGCTCACCAAAAGGGGAGTGAGGATAGAAACAACTCAAACATCAACAACCCGTGTTCAAACACCAAAGCGAAACCACTCACCAATCATCACACAGGAATTATAGAATCACTACCGCAAAAGAGAGGAAACCGGAGGAAAGAAGTGGAACAATATAACGTAACCGGGATGAGCTGCGCCGCGTGCAGTGCCCGGGTGGAAAAAGCCGTCAGCAAAGTGCCGGGCGTAACATCCTGCTCGGTCAGCCTGCTGACCAACTCAATGGGGGTGGAGGGCACCGCCGCTCCGGCAGATATTGTGGCCGCAGTGGAAGCCGCAGGCTATGGCGCAAGCCCTAAAAACGCTGCCGCCCAGTCCGCCGCGCCGTCAGCAGATGCCTTAAAAGATACCGAGACCCCGCGCCTCAAACGCCGCCTGATTGCCTCGCTGATCTTCTGGGTGGTGCTGATGTACTTCTCCATGGGGCACATGCTATGGAACTGGCCGCTGCCGGGCTTTATGCAGGGCAACCATGTGGCAATGGGTATTTTACAGATGCTGCTCACCATTATCATCATGGTCATCAACCAAAAGTTCTTTATCAGCGGCTTTAAGGCGCTGTGGAACCGTGCCCCCAATATGGATACCCTGGTATCCCTTGGCGCTACCGCGGCCTTTGGCTACAGCACTTACGCTCTGTTTGCCATGACGGTGGCCCAGGTGCAGGGGGATGCCATGGCCGTGATGGGCTATATGGAGGAGTTTTATTTTGAATCCGCCGCAACCATCCTGACCCTGATCACGGTGGGCAAAACGTTGGAAGCCCGCTCCAAGGGCAAGACCACCGATGCCCTGAAAGGCCTGATGAACCTGGCCCCCAAAACCGCAACGCTGCTGCGCAATGGGGCGGAAGTTACCGTTCCCATCGAACAGGTGCAGCAGGGCGATGTGTTTGTGGTGCGCCCCGGCGAGAATATCCCCGTTGACGGCGTGGTGCTGGAAGGCAGCAGCGCGGTGAACGAATCGGCCCTGACCGGTGAGAGCATCCCGGTGGATAAGGCCGAAGGCGACAGCGTGAGCGCCGCAACCCTGAACCAATCCGGCTTTTTGCGCTGCCGTGCCACCCGCGTGGGTCAGGATACCACGCTGGCTCAGATCATCCAGATGGTCAGCGATGCCGCAGCCACCAAGGCACCCATTGCCAAAATTGCAGACCGCGTCTCCGGTGTGTTTGTGCCGACCGTCATCACCCTGGCGGTCATCACCACCATCGTGTGGCTGCTGGCTGGGCAGACCGTTGGCTATGCGCTGGCCCGCGGCATTTCGGTGCTGGTCATCAGCTGCCCCTGTGCGCTGGGCCTGGCAACGCCGGTTGCCATTATGGTTGGCAATGGTGTGGGCGCTAAAAACGGCATTCTCTTCAAAACCGCGGTTTCGCTGGAGCAGACCGGTAAAACCGAGATCGTTGCCCTGGATAAAACTGGCACCATCACCAGCGGCGAGCCGCGCGTGACGGATATCCTGCCCGCAGACGGTGTGACGGAGCAGGTACTGATGAGCCTTGCCGCTGCCTTGGAGCAGAAGAGTGAACACCCGCTGGCCCGCGCTGTGCTGCAAAAGGCACAGGAGGATAACCTGCCCCTCGCCGAAGTGGCAGATTTCCAGGCTCTGCCCGGCAACGGCCTGACGGCTGTGCTGAACGACAGTACCCTGTACGGCGGCAACGCCAAGCTGATGCAGACCCTTGGCGTGGCGGTGCCGCAAAAGATGGCATCCAGCGCCGAAGCGCTGGCCGCCCAGGGCAAGACCCCGCTGTTCTTTGCCAAGGATGGCACCATGCAGGGCGTTATCGCGGTGGCGGACGTCATCAAGGAGGACAGCCCGCAGGCTGTGCGTGAACTGCAGGGCATGGGCATCCGTGTTGTGATGCTGACCGGCGATAACGAGCGCACCGCCAAAGCCATTGGTGCACAGGCCGGTGTGGACGAAGTGATTGCCGGTGTGCTGCCCGATGGCAAGGAAGCTGTGATCCGCAGCCTGAAAAACAAGAGCCGCGTGGCCATGGTGGGCGATGGCATCAACGATGCACCGGCCCTGACCCGCGCGGATGTCGGTATTGCCATTGGCGCCGGTACGGATGTTGCGATTGACGCCGCTGACGTTGTGCTGATGAAGAGCCGCCTGAGCGATGTGCCCGCCGCCATCCGCCTGAGCCGCGCTACTCTGCACAATATCCACGAAAACCTGTTCTGGGCCTTTGCCTACAATGTGTTGGGCATCCCCCTGGCGGCAGGTGTCTTTATCCCGCTGCTGCACTGGCAGATGAACCCGATGTACGGCGCTGCGGCCATGAGCCTGTCCAGCTTCTGCGTGGTTTCCAACGCACTGCGGCTGAACCTGTTCGATATTCGCAGCACCAAACATGACCATAAACGCAAAGCACACAAAACAAGCAAAAAGGAGAACACGACCATGAATAAGACCATTAAAATTGAAGGCATGATGTGCGGCCATTGCGAAGCAACCGTGAAAAAGGCACTGGAAGCGCTGGACGGTGTTTCCGCCGCTGAAGTAAGCCACACCGCCGGTACCGCTGTTGTAACGCTGGATAAGCCGGTGGATGACACTGTGCTGAAAAAAGCCGTTGAGGACAAAGATTATACCGTGACCGGCATTGAATAATCCCGGTTCAAAAGCAAAGGAATAAGCATGAAAGCGCCCGCACGCTGCCTTGCAGCAGGCGGGCACTTTTTTGTTGTGGCCCCGCGGTAAAACAGAAAAGCTGAAAAAACATTTTGATAAGCATTCTAATATTGCTTGCGAAAATCATAACAGAAGTATAACAAAACAATATGATTTGGCCAGTTGCACTTGCACTATAGTGGATAATATTATACAATCTACATAAAAGATGGGGGCGCCCGTCTTACCCAGCCAACACGAGGGGACAACACAGATGTATATCAATTTTGGTTCCATCAACAGCCGCCAGGCTGCGGACGGCAGCTGTACTGCACCGCTTACAGTGGATTCCTGCGGAACATGCCGATTGAAAAAGCACGCCAGCCTGCCAACTATTACGCGGTATGATGAAAATGCGTATCAGCTGTTTTATATCGCTGCGGGCAAGGCGCACTTCTGGTTTGATGATGCCGAGCATGTGGTAACAGCGGGTCATATGGTGCTGTACCGCCCGCAGGAAGAGCGCCGCTATATCTACTATCTTGAGGACCACCCGGAGGTGTTCTGGGTCTATTTTTCCGGCAGCGAGGCCGCTGCGGTGCTGCAGGCGCATGAGATTCCGCTGGATGGCCATGTGTTTTACAGCGGCATTATGCCAGAGTACAAAAATACTTTCCGCCGCATGATCCAGGAATTGCAGCTCTGCCAGTACGCCTATCGGGATTATACGGCCGGGTTGTTCCAGATGATGCTGGTGCTGGTCAGCCGCCAGCGGCAGGAACGGCGGTCGATCAACGGCACCACGCGGGAGCAGATCGAAGCCGCAGCCGCCTATTTTAACGAGAATTATACTGCCCGCATCAATGTGGATGAATACGCCGAGTCCCTGCACATGAGCACGGCATGGTTCATCCGCAGCTTCAAACAGTATGTGGGCTTGTCGCCCGCACGGTATATCCAGTCGCTGCGTATCGTCAATGCACAGCGCTTGCTGGAAGGCACCAAATACAGCATCGGTGAAGTTTCCGAGATCGTCGGGTATGATAACCCGCTGTATTTCAGCCGTGTGTTCAAAAAGGAAACCGGGCTTTCCCCCGCGCAGTACCGCAAAGCGGAGCGGGCAGGCGAACAGCCGTCCGACCCGCAGGAAGAGGATGCCTGCACCCCCAATATCGACAAAAACCGCAATTCATAGTATAATACCCCCATACACTTTGGTATGGGGGCTTTTTATGTTTGCAGCAGCAATTTGTGTCAGCATCCTGTTGGGGGTGCTGGTTTGGGCACTGCCGGGGCGGCTGTGCGACCGCAGGGCAACCCATGCGGATGTACTGGCCGGGCCGGGCATTGTGCTGGCAGTGTGGATCATCGCAGCATGTGCGTTTGCCCAGCCGGGGCTGGCGCAGGGGTTTGATCTGTTCCGCCTGCTGGCCATCAATGGGGCGGCACTGTGGGCCTGCGGCACTGTGTTGTTACTCCGCCTGCGCAGCGGGCGGCGGTACCGCACACTTTGGACGGTTGCTGCGCTGCTGATTGCCGCCATCGGCCTGGAAGTATTCGTGGGCAACGCACCCTATTTTGCAACCCACGGCTACCAGCCCGTTGACCTGCGCGCCTATTTGCAGGATGCCCCGGCGGATGGGGAGCCGATTGCTTTGAACGATGAGCACAGTACCCTTACCTTTACCGGCATCCATCAGCCGCTGTATAACGTTGCGCTGGATGGCGTTGTCTACCAGTATGACGGCAACTATCCGCAGGATCAGAACCCGCTGTTTATCCTGTGGGTGTCCGGTACCGACGAAGCCAGCACCGCCCCGCGCCAGAGCTGGCAGTGGCAGGCGGCCCCGCGAGCGGCACGCAGCCTGGTGCGCACGCTGGATTTTTCCGGCGCGGTAGATACCCTGACCCTGCAAGCGGAGGGCTATAGCGGAGAGTACCGCAGTTATGACCTGAACTATACCGTGCAGGCGGTTCTGGCCAATGTACCCCGCCCGATGGATTTCTCGCTGCTGCGGCTGGCAGTGGTGTATCTGGCACTGCTGGCCTTGTGGGGGCTGCGCCCCGGCGCTGCCGCGTGGCACGAAGCCTACTTGACCCACCGCGCCAAATACCGCCCGGCGGTGCTGGTGCTGGGCTGCATGCTCTGCCTGCTGGCCGCAGCGGCCCCCTTTGCTGATGCCCGCAACTCCGGCGTGGCGACCTCGTTTTATAATGTCGAAAACTGGGACGGCGAAAGCCGCATCACCTTCACCCAGCATATCAGCGATTGGCAGAATGATTCCGCTGCGCAGTACGGCGCTCTGGCCCACAGCCTGCTGAATGGCCGCCTGGATCTGCAGCGCGACCCGCCCGCCGCCATGGCGGAGATGCAGAACCCTTACGATACCGCCGCCCGTCAGAGCGCGGCCCCGGATGCTTTGTGGGATGTTGCTTATTATCAGGGGCGGTACTATGTTTACTTTGGCATTGTGCCGTGCCTGCTGTTCCAGCTGCCGTTTGAGCTGCTGACCGGCGTACCGGACCTGCCGCCCAGCTTGGCAATGATCGTGATGGCCTGGCTGCTGATTTTGGCAGTGTTTGGTTTGGTGCGGCAGGCTGCGCAGCGCTGGTTCCCGTCCGCCTCAGCGGCGGCCTGCCTGCTGGCTGCGGCGGGCATTGCGGGCGGTAGCCAGGTGTACTACCTGCTGCTGCGCCCCTCGGTGTATGAATACGCCATCCTGTGCGGCGCGGCATTTGTGCTGCTGGCCCTGTGGCAGTGGCTGTGCGCCGCCAACACCCCAGTGCAGCACCATGGCAAAATCATGCTGCACATGGCGCTTGGCAGCCTGTGCATGGCGCTGGTGGCGGGATGCCGCCCCCAGATGGAGCTGTTTGCCGTGCTCTGCCTGCCGATCTTCTGGCCGCAGTATATCCGGCAAAAACGCTTGCGCAGCAAGCAGGGAATAACCGAAGCCATCGCCTTTGTTCTGCCGGTTATTCTGGTAGCCCTGGGGCTGATGGCCTACAATGCCGCGCGGTTCGGCTCGCCGTTTGATTTTGGCGCCAATTACAACCTGACCAGCAACGATATGACCCACCGCGGCTTCCGCATTGGGCGGCTGGCCCCGGCGTTGTTCACCTATTTCCTGTCCCTGCCGGTGGTGCAGGCGGTGTTCCCCTACCTGGCGGGTACCAAAATGCAGACAAACTTTATGGGGATGACCATTACCGAAGTATTTTACGGCGGTGCCCTGGTCAGCCTGCCGCTGCTGTGGGCCTTTGCTGCCCTGCCTTTGCTGCGCCGCCGTATGGCAAGGCAGAAAGACCTGCGCGCCATGGTGCTGCTGCCCGTGCTGCTGGCTGTTATTCTGGCCGCGTTGGACTGCCAGATGGCCGGTGTGCTCTACCGCTATCTCAGCGACTATTTAACCCCGCTGCTGTTCGCCGCCGCATTGGTCTGGCTGTGGGCCGAAAGCGCCCTTGCCCCGCGCGTGCAGGCCGCCGCATCGGGCAGCATCCTGCATACCGTGCAGCACATGCTGCAGGGGGCGATGCTGGCAGCTGTTGCCGTGGGGATCTGTTACAGCTTCTGTGTCTACTTTGCTGCGGAACCGGGCCTTCTGGGCCAGAATCCTGCGCTGTACCAGAATGTCAGCCGTCTGGTGCAGTTCTGGCTGTAAAATCAGGGCGAAAACAAAATTCAGCAAAATTCAAATTAGATAAAATAAAAGCATATGCCCCATGTCAGCCGGGAAAATCCGGCCAGTCAGGAGAGCATGTGCTTTTTCTTTTTATATGGGCATTCTGTATGGATCGTTTTCGGATGGAATAAATATAAAAAATCCTGCAAACAGGATAGCGGCCCCGTTTGCAGGCCATTCAGCTCAAAATTTAATAGGTGATGATCACGCCCTGGTCCTGTGCGTAAAAGCTGCACAGACCGCTGCAGGGCACAATATCCACCCGTGCATCCGGCCATTTGGCGTGGATGCCGTGTTCCAACAGGTTAGCGGCGTTCTGGTTGTTGCACTCGCTGATCAGCACCGGGCGCACACCATCGTAACCGTCCTCGTCCATCTGTTCCAAAATCTTGGCAAGCACCCGCGCTTCGCCGCGCGTCTTAAAGAAAAAGTCGATTGTGCCATCTTCGGTGCGGCGGCCCAAAACGCGCATGTTCAGCCGCCCGGCAATAAAGCCCACCACGCGGCTGACCCGCCCGGCTTTGGCAAGGTTATCAAAGCTGGCCAGGGCAAACATAATGTGCCCTTTCTGTGCCCAGTTGGCCAGCTCAATGCAGATGGTATCAAAGCTGGTTCCTATCCGGATCAGCTTGTTGGCCAGCTCTGCTGCACCGGCCAGCGCGCCGGAACAGCTCAGGGTATCCAACACAAAAATCTGCTTTTCGGGGTGTTCTTCCAGCACCATCTCCCGCGCGGCCAGCGCGGCGTTGTAGCTGCCCGAAAGATTATGGCTGATGGTCAGCGCAATGCTTTTGTCCGCCATCAAAAACAGCTCGGCCCATTCTTCCGGGCTGGGGCAGGCGGTGGTGCTGGCGCCGTTATAATCCGTCATGGCCTGCAGCATGGCTTTGGTGTTCAGGGTGGGCAAGTCCACAAACTCGCGCTCGCCAACGCGAATCTTGAATGGAACCAATGCAAACTGAACCCCCGGTGCAGTGTCCGGCAGGGTACGGATCTCACAAGAAGAGTCCGATGCGATCATCCATTCCATAAAAAGTCCTCCTGTAACGCAGGCAAAAAGCTGCGCAATCAGCCGGAACAATCCGGCATTTTTTTTGGCGCGCTCGTGGCCGCCGTGCCGCGGCGGGGCCAACCCCCAGGCCGCGGATACTATTTTCTAATTCTATTATACGGGCCGCCCAACAAAGCGTCAAGCAAGAAAAAACAGCAAGTGTAAAAATTAGCGCCTTTTCCCGGTGGGCTATTGCGCCAATGTGTGCAGCGGGGTATAATATCTATGGCAATACCGCATAATTCTAAGTGCCGATACGGCGAGCGAGGTGCGGCAGATGCTAAGCCAAAAGCGCAGATAATACTTTGTGTATTATCGAGCATTTTGGCAACGCAGATGCCGTGCCGCAGCCGCCGGAGCGGTGCTTGAGCCGTTAGGCGGGAATTGTGCGGTATTGCCCTATATCTGTTGCTTTTGCCCTCCGGTGCGCCGGGGCTGCTGATAAAAGGAGAAAATAAACCCTATGGCTGATTATTACCACTACCGCCAAAAGATAGAAAAACAGCGCCGCCGACGCAACGCGGTAGTTGCCCTGATGGTGGTGCTGATCATACTGTGTGCAGCTGCAGGCTTTTTCTGGATGTCCCGCCACAACCAGCAGGCGAACACCCCCCAGGCGGAGCCTACCATGCCCACAGCGGAAACTACTGCCACGGCAACCCCGGAGCAGCCCGAACCCACCGCTCAAACGCCGGGTAACCCCCAGCGCCTGCTTCCCGCCGTGGATAACGCCGCGTGGGATACAGCCACCCCGGTGGAACAGACCATAGATCTGGAGTACCTGAACACCGATTCCCGCATGGCCGCCCTGCCTGCCCTTGGCACCGTGGAGCGCAGCCACTTTGACACTGTTACTTTTTTGGGTGACAGCATTACCGAGGGCATGGAGTGTTATGCCACCGGCTACCAGAACGCCCATGTGCGTGCCTATCGCGGTGCCGGCCCGGAAAGCGTTGTCTATAATACCACCGTCAAGGACCACATCCGCAATGTGCAGGAACCGGCCTTTGACGCCGTGGTGGAGACCCAGCCCGATGCGCTGTATATCCTGTTCGGCACCAACACCCTGGTCAACGGCAGCGAGGATACCGCCACCAAGTTCATCACCTATTATGAAAAAATGATCGACATGTTCCACGAAAGCCTGCCGAACGTACCGATCTATGTGCAGTCCATCCCCGGCGTTCAGGAATGGGTCAAGGATTCCAAGCCCGGCTTGCAGAATGACCGCATCAAGCTGGTCAACAACCTGCTGGCTAACATGGCGCTGCGCAAGGGCTGTTACTTTGTCAATATTGCCGAAGCCCTGAATCAGCCCGATGGCAGCCAGATTGACGAATACGAAGCCGATGGCATCCACATGCAGCCGGTAGGCTATACCGCTTGGTGCAACTACCTGGCAACCCATACGGCATGGGATCGCCGCAACACCTATGCGGGCGAAAATCCGCTCTATATCCTGGGCAGCTGATGCTGCCCGCGCCTTTATGCGGCATCAACAACATAAGTACAACAAATGCACTGCCAGCCCCCCGTTTTGCCGTGGGGCAAGGCAGTGCATTTTGTTCTATTTGCATAGAAAAAACGGCGGGATATTTCGCGGTATTAAATCGTTTTTTGTCTAGTTTAACAAGGATTCCTGCAAATGTGTGTCAATTTTACACAAATCGACCCAGCAACTTACGAAAATTTTAGCGCTTTATTACAGAAATCTCTTGAAATTCCGCTGCAAAACAGGTAATATAAATATAGCAAAAACAAATTGGGTGCAGTTTATGCCGGAACAGGCAGCAGGAACAGGAATTCGTGCTGTTCTTTGTATCATCGGCGCATAGCCTGCCTCAATCAGAGGTGTTTCCGGAAACCTGGGGCAACACCGCACAATTCCCGCCTGACGGCTTAAGCACCGCTCCGGCGGCTGCGGCACGGCATCTGCGTTGCCAAAATGCTCGATAAGACATCCAGTATTATCTGCGCTTTTGGCTTAGCATCTGCCGCACCTCGCTCGCCGTATCGGCACTTAGAATTATGCGGTATTGCCCTGGGAACATGATCAAAGGGGCGGCACGGTAGGTGGTAAACCGGCGCGGTGCATGCCAAAAGGGGAGATTACAAGGTGAAACAAACACAGTCAGCGGCGAAGCCTTCCGATTTGCCAGTTTACCTCTTCCATCAGGGCAATAACTTTGAAGCTTACCGCTACTTTGGCAGCCACCTGGAAGAGCAGGACGGCCAGCCCGGCGCGGTGTTCCGCGTGTGGGCACCGCACGCCAAAGCAGTTTCCGTTGTGGGCGATTTCAACAGCTGGGTGCCCACCAGCCATCCGATGGAAAAAGTGTCAGACGGCATTTGGGAGCTGTTCATTCCCGGCATCAAAATCTATGATGTTTATAAATACTGCATTACCACCCCGGCGGATGAGCTGGTGTACAAGGCTGACCCGTATGCGTTCCATGCCGAAACCCGCCCGTCCAACGGCAGCAAAGTTTTTGATATTTCCGGCTTTGACTGGCACGATGCCGCGTGGGAAGATGCGCAGAAGAAAAATGATGTGATCAACGGCCCGATGAGCATCTATGAGCTGCATGCCGGCAGCTGGAAAATGAAGGAGGACGGTGTCCCCTATAATTATTCCGAACTGGCGGATCAGCTTGTGCCTTATATTAAAGATATGGGCTATACCCATGTGGAGCTGCTGCCCATTACGGAATATCCGTTTGACGGCAGCTGGGGCTATCAGGTCAGCGGTTACTTTGCCCCCACCAGCCGTTACGGTACCCCGCACGACTTTATGGAGTTTGTGGATAAGCTGCACGCGGCCGGTATCGGCGTAATCCTGGACTGGGTGCCCGCCCACTTCCCCAAGGATGCTTACGGCCTGTACATGTTTGACGGCGCCCCCTGCTATGAGGACCCCAACCCCCGCCGCGGTGAGCATAAAGAGTGGGGCACCATGGTGTTCAACTTTGGTATGCCGGAAGTGGAAAGCTTCCTGGTATCCAGTGCGCTGTTCTGGATTGAGCAATACCATGTGGACGGTCTGCGTGTGGACGCAGTGGCCAGCATGCTGTATCTCGATTACAACCGCCGCGATGGCGAGTGGGAACAAAACGTAAAGGGCGGCAAGGAAAACCTGGAGGCCATTGCGTTCCTGCAAAAGTGCAATACGGCTATCCTGGGCCGCCACCCGCATAAAATGATGATTGCCGAAGAATCCACCGCATGGCCGCTGGTTACCAAACCGGCAGCCGATGGCGGCCTTGGCTTCAACTTCAAATGGAACATGGGCTGGATGAACGATATGCTCAGCTACATGAAAACTGACCCGCTGTTCCGTGCCGGCAACCATAACAAAGTTACGTTCAGCTTCTTCTATGCGTTCAGTGAAAATTTTGTCCTGCCCATCAGCCACGATGAAGTTGTGCACGGCAAGTGCAGCCTGATCAATAAGATGCCCGGTGATTACGAAGCAAAGTTCGCCAACCTGCGCACCTTCTATGGCTATATGATGGCCCATCCGGGCAAAAAACTGCTGTTCATGGGCCAGGAATTCGGCCAGTTCATTGAATGGGACGAGAAAAAGCAGCTGGATTGGATGCTTCTTGGCTATGATAAGCACCATGAACTGCAAACCTACGTCAAGGATCTGAACCACTTCTACCGTGAGACCGCCTCTCTCTGGCAAGTCGATTACAGCTGGGAAGGGTTCCAGTGGATCGTGCCGGATGATAACAAACAGAGCGTGATCGCGTTCCTGCGCCGGGACGCCAAGGGCAAGATGCTCCTGGTTGTCTGCAACTTTAACCCCGTCCTGCGCGAAAGCTACTCGATGGGCGTGCCCAACCCCGGTACATACAAAGAGCTGATCAACTCGGATGACGTCAAGTATGGCGGTGCCGGTGTCAAAAATGGCAGCGTAAAGAGCGTCAAGGGCCCGATGCACGGCTTTGACCAGCATATTGAGGTAACCCTGCCGCCGCTGTCCACCATCTATTTCAGCGTTCCCGCTGCCCGCAAAAAGGCAGGAAAGCCCGCCAAGGCAGAAACTGCCGAAGCAGCCAAACCCGAAAAGGCAGCCAAGCCTGCGGCCACCAAAACTGCCGCCCCCAAAAAGCGCACAGCCAAACCCGTGGCAACAAAACCGGCTGCTAAAAAGCCCAGAGCGGCAAAAACAACCAAGCCCAAAACACCGGTAACGGAATCGTAAACGTCTGGTGTGTAGGGGCGGTACCGGCGGCAGCCCGCAGCCGGTACCGCCCGTGGAGATAAACAAGTTTAAGGGGAGAACAATTATGGCAAAAGAAATGATCGCAATGATCCTGGCTGGCGGCCAGGGTTCGCGCCTCTACGCGCTGACCCAGAAGCTGGCTAAGCCGGCGGTTCCGTTTGGCGGTAAGTACCGTATCATCGACTTTCCACTGTCCAACTGTGTCAACTCTGATATTGACACCGTTGGCATCCTGACCCAGTATCAGCCGTTGGTCCTGAATGAATACATCGGCAACGGCCAGCCGTGGGACCTTGACCGCCTGCATGGCGGCGTCCATGTGCTGCCGCCCTACCAGCAGGCCACCGGCTCTGACTGGTACAAGGGCACTGCCAACGCAATTTACCAGAACATTTCCTTCATTGACCGTTATGACCCGCAGTACGTCATCATCCTGTCCGGCGACCAGATCTGCAAGCAGGATTACGCTGACTTCCTGCGCTTCCACAAAGAGAAGAACGCCGAGTTCTCGGTTGCCGTTATGGAAGTGCCTTGGAGCGAAGCCCCGCGCTTTGGTCTGATGGTTACGGACGAGAATGACCGCATCAGCGAATTCCAGGAAAAGCCGAAGAACCCCAAGAGCAACCTGGCTTCCATGGGCATTTATATCTTCAACTGGGATATCCTGAAAAAGTACCTCACCGAGGACGAAAACGATCCCAACAGTGAGAACGACTTCGGCAAGAATGTCATTCCTGCACTGTTGCGTGATAACCGCCGCATGTACGCTTACCGTTTCAGCGGCTATTGGAAGGATGTCGGAACCATCTCCAGCCTGTGGCAGGCCAACATGGAGGTTCTGGATCCGACCCATTCCGGCATCAACCTGTTTGATGAAAACTGGAAGATCTACTCCCGCAACTCCGGCCGCCCCTGCCAGCGCATTGGTACGGACGCTGACATCGTGAACTCGATGATCACCGAAGGCTGCCAGGTTGACGGCACCGTTAAAAACTCCATCCTGTTCCCCGGCGTTGTGGTCGAAAAGGGTGCCACTGTTGAAGCAGCCGTTGTTATGGGCGGCACTGTCATCAAGGCTGGCGCAAAGGTCGAACACTGCATCGTGGCCGAAAATGTCACCATCGAAGAGGGTGCTACCGTGGGCAAAATGCCGGAAAGCGGCCTGAATATTACCGAACCCGGCGATGTTGCAACGGTTGGCTCCGGTGTCAAGATCGGCAAGGGCGCAACGGTTGGCCCCAAGGCAATGATTTCCAATGATGTAAAGGATGGTGAGGAACAATGGTAAGCAGCAACGCAAACGCACTGGGCGTCATTTTTGCAAACTCTTATGATAACCTTGTCCCCGAACTGGTAGCGGAGCGCACAATGGCCTCCATCCCGTTCGCAGGACGTTACCGCATGATCGACTTTGTTCTGTCCAACATGGCAAACGCCGGTGTGGATAATGTTTCAGTCATCGTCCGTAAAAACTATCATTCCCTGATGGACCACCTGGGCGCAGGCCGTGAATGGGACCTGACCCGCAAGCGCGGAGGCCTGAACATTGTTCCGCCTTTTGCAGAGCGCAGCATCAAGCTGTACAGCGGCCGTGTGGATGCACTGGCCAGCGTTCTGAACTGGCTGAAGGACCAGAAAGAGCGCTATGTGATCCTGTCTGACAGCAACATTGCCATGAACTTCGACTTTAACAAGCTGATCGAAGCTCATGTCAAGTCCGGCGCAGACGTTACCATGGTATACAACCGCGGCGAAATCCCCGATGGCGCCCGCACCGATAACTACACCATCCGCATTGATAATGGCCGTGTGGCTGAGCTGCTTTCCAACGATTATCGTCCCGGCGTCCAGAATCTGTCCATGAACCTGTACATCATCGAGCGCGAAAGCCTGATCCAGCTTGTCCGCGATGCATCTGTGCGCGGTCTGGTCTATTTTGAGCGCGATATCCTGGCCCGCAACCTGAACCTGCTGAATATTCAGGCTTATGAGTTTGACGGCTATGTGGCCCGCATCAGCGATATGAAGAGCTACTTTGACGAGAACATGCGCCTGCTGCAGGCTGGCAATGTCGATAAGCTCTTTAACGAAGGCAACCCCATCTACACCAAGATTCGTGACGACAACCCCACCCGTTACCTGGAAGGCAGCAAGGTCAAGAACAGCCTGCTGGCTGACGGCTGTGTGGTGGAAGGCACCGTTGAAAACAGCGTGCTGTTCCGTGGCTGCCAGATCAAGAAGGGTGCTGTTGTGCGCAACTGTGTGCTGATGCAGGATACCGTTGTGGAGGAGAACAGCTCCGTTGAGTATGTGGTTACCGACAAGAATGTCCACATCACGGCAGATAAAAAGCTGATCGGCACGGATTCTTTCCCGGTGTTTGTTGCCAAAAGGCACACGGTGTAACCTGATTACGCCCTGAACTTTCCCGCCAACTCTCCCCGGCGGGTAGTTTGCAGGAAAGGGCGGGGGAGTGAACACGCTTCTCCGCTCTTTCCTTATTTTATCATAACAGCCTGCCCGGCAGGCGTTGCAAACAGCCGCTCCAGCGGCTCTGCAAGGAGGTACCCATGAAAATTCTCTATGCAGCCAGCGAGGCTGCACCGTATGCAAAATCCGGTGGTCTGGCCGATGTTGCCGGTGCATTGCCCAAGGCTCTGGTTCATGACGGCATTGACTGCCGCGTTATCATGCCCCTGTACGGCGATCTCAAGTTCAAGGATACGCTGACCTATGTTACCAATTTCAGCGTGCCCGTGGGCTGGCGCAGCCAGTACTGCGGCCTGTTTAAGGCCGAGCATGACGGCGTGACGTACTACTTTATCGACAACGAATATTACTTTAAGCGCAGCGGCCTGTATGGCTTCTATGATGACGGCGAGCGTTTTGCTTTCTTCTCCCGCGCCATTCTGGAAACCCTGTTCTATACCGACTTTGAGCCGGATATCATCAACTGCAACGACTGGCAGACCGCTCTTACCCCGGTTTACCTCAACCTGTACTACCGACACCTGGACAAGTTCAACCATATCAAGACGGTATTCACCATCCATAACATTGCCTACCAGGGCAAGTATGGCATGGATATCTTGGAGGATACCTGCGGCATTGGCGCACGCGATGCCCACATTGTGGAGTATGATGGTTGCGCCAACTTTATGAAGGGTGCAATCGAGACTGCTGATAAGGTCACCACCGTCAGCCCTACCTATGCACAGGAGATCCTGGACCCGTGGTTCAGCCATGGTCTGGATGGCCTGCTGCGCCAGAAGCAGTATAAGCTGTGCGGTATCCTGAACGGTATTGACGTGGATGTTTTCAATCCCGCCACCGACCCGGATATCCCGCAGAACTATGATGCCAACACGCTTCAGCAGGGCAAGCCCGTCTGCAAAGCAGCTTTGCAGGATGAGTTCGGCCTGAACAAGGATGGCAGCCCGGTCATGGCCATGGTTACCCGTCTGGTTGGTCACAAGGGCGTTGACCTGGTGCGCAGCATTGCCGAAGGTCTGCTGCAGCAGGGCATTGAGCTGGTGATCCTCGGCTCCGGCGAAGCCCAGTACGAGAACTTCTTCAACGAGCTGTGCGCCCGCAACCCCGGCCGAGTTGGCGTGTACATTGGCTTTAACGCCAAGCTGGCCCAGCGCATTTATGCCGGTGCCGATATCTTCCTGATGCCGTCCCGCTCCGAACCCTGCGGCCTGGCTCAGATGGTATCCTGCCGTTATGGCACCATCCCCGTTGTGCGTGAGACAGGCGGCCTGCGCGACTCCATCCACGACTCCGGCGATGGCTATGGCAATGGCTTTACCTTTGCCAATTACAACGCCCACGAGCTGTACGAAGCCTGCTGGCGTGCCAAGGAAGGCTACTGGAACAAGGAAGGCTGGCCCGTTCTGGTCAAGCGTGCCATGGAATGCGATTTCAGCTGGTCCAACTCCGCCAAGAGCTATGAGGGCCTGTACAATGAGGTCGTGAACCTCTGGTAAGTCTTTGGGAAGCTGCTCCCTAATGAGTTAAAATCAAATCCCGCTGTGTGCAGCCTGAAAAGCCGCATACAGCGGGATTTTTGTTTCATTGGGATTGGTCCGGTGAAAAGGAAAACGGAAAGAATAGATACGCCCGTGCGGCAGCATAGCAGCGTGACAGGGGAGACGAACCGAATGCTTCCAGAACGCAGCACAGGAATTTCGAAAAAGCCAGCCATCCGGAAATAAAGAAATTTCGGATTTTTTGCCACAATTTGCCGAACATGTGTTACAATAGTACCGGAATTTTTGCCGTGGCATTAAGGAGAATCCCATGCCCGCGGTCAATCGGGAAAGGAAGCATAACAGCAATCCTATGGGGAAAAGAAAACATTGGTATTTACCGTGCATCGCCCCGGCACTGGCCGCGCTTTTGCTGGCGGGCTGCGGCGCAACGGTGGATTTGAATGAACAGGCCACAGCCGAAACCGCCATGGCCGTGCAATGGGTGCCCAATGGCAGCGTTTATACTACTGCGGCGGAAGAGCTGGAATACTGGTCCACAGCCCAAAAGCTGGAATCCGCCCTTGCCGCCACGCGGGAAACAGCCCCCAGCGTAGACTTGAACGAGCTGCTGGATGAATTCTGCGCCGCGCAGCCGGGCAGCTTTTCGCTTTACCTGCAAAATCCGGCAACGGGGGAAAGCTATACTTATAACACGGATGCCCTGTATTACCCCGCCAGCCTGCTCAAGCTGCCCTATGCGTTCTGGCTGTGCGGCCAGGCCGATGCCGGAACACTGGACCTGGAAGATGAACTGCCCAACCAGTTCCGCGGCCGTTTGTCTGATACGGCGCTGCAAGCCTATAACGATGCCGAGACTATCCCGGCCAAAGCCGCCATGCGTGCTATGATCGCCCACAGCGATAACAACGCCGTCACCCTGTTGACCACCCACTGGCCAGCCAATGAATCCAGCGGCTTCCAGCAGTTCCTGGCGGATTACGGCTTTGCCTATGCCGCAACCTGCGGCCTTACCCCGCAAACCGGCATTATCGGTATGGCTTCCACTGGCGAGTTTGCCAACATTGTGTCCGCGGTGTATGATTATCTGGATTCAGGCAGCGCCGCCGCAGCCTACCTGAAAACCTGTATGCTGGCCGCCGACCATGATATTTTGTATGTGCCGGATGGCGTGCCTGCCGCCAAAAAGTATGGCAGCTGGGATTACGCATATCACGATGTTGCCATTGTGTATGCCAAGCATCCCTACTGGATTGTTTGCATGACAGACCAGGGAGATGAAAATGTAGACTTCCCCGAAGAACCCACCCAGGCCATGCAGACCCTTGGCCAGCTGGTGTATGAATACTGGAACCCATAAACCACGCCAGCGCCGTTTCAAGAAAGGAGCCGACCTTTGCCAAACAAGAAAACTGCCGCCCAGCGCCAACCCTATGTGGACGCTATGAAAGGCTTTGGCATCCTGTGCGTTGTCATTGGCCATTTTATCGAGTATCACCGTGGTACCGCGCCGGGCATCAACGCGCTGTTTACCTGCATTTACCTGTTCCATATGGCAATTTTTTGCACAGCCAGCGGCCTGGTGGCTAAGTTCAGCCTGCGCAAGCTGGTCACGCAGCAGCTATGGCTCTACCTTATCAGCCAGGCGGGCATCACGGCGTTCCGTGCGGCTGCCCTGAAAGATAACATTGTGGATCAGGGCGGCTGGCTGCAAAATGTACTGCTGCCATGGCGGCACATGTGGTATCTGTACGCCCTCATGTTCTGGATGCTCACCGTGCCTTTGCTGCGCGCCATCCAGCGGCGCGGCCTGCTGGCCAGCACCGTAGGGATGGCCGCGGCCATTGCCATAGGCCTGTTGGGCGGCTGTGTCAACTGGCCGTTTGATCTGGGCCGTGTGTTTTCCTTTTTCCCGTTCTTTGCGTTCGGTGTGCTGTTTGCAGAGCCGTTCCGCAGCTGGCAAAAGCGCTGGTATGCCTGGGGCCCGCTGGCGGCGGCCATCGTGGTGTTTTATACCGTAACCGTCCAGCGCATCGTCACCGCCGAAACCCCGGTGTATGAGGGAGCCCGCATCTTCCAGTCCAACGCCTATGCGGTGGGCGGCTACCTGATGCAGGATCGCGCAGTGTTCTACCTGCTGGGCTTTGGCACCGTGCTGGCCATCACCCCCATTCTGGGGCTCATCAAGCCGCTTGCCAGCTTGGGCCAGCGAACCCTGCCCATCTACATCCTGCACATGCCGCTGTACGCGCTTCTGGTTCAACTTGGCTGTTACGAAGCCTGTGCTTCCCACGGTCTGCTTGCCGTTATTACCTGGCTGTGCTTTATCATCCCCGCGGTGGTGGCCCTGTGCGCCAGCGCCCCGGTGTGTGCCATCCTGAACGGCATTGCAAACATCTGGTACAAAACGCTCCCGGCTCTCTTTTCCCGCCGTGGATAAAGCGTTCGCAGATGCGTTTATCCAACCGCAATAAAACAAATAAAAGAGCAAAAAAATAAACCAGGCGTGTCCTGCAAAGCAATCGACTTTGCGAAACACGCCTGGCTTTATTTTATAAAATCACTTTCAGGGCCAACGTGAAAGAATCAGCCCTCCGCCAGGAATCACTGCTCGTCCTTGTGATCCAGCAGCTTTTCCATGGTGTGCCAGCCCAGCACTGCGCACTTTACGCGGGCCGGCATGTGGGAGATATCCTGCAGCGCACCGGCTTCTTCCAACTTTTCAATGTCGGCATCGGTAGCTTCGCCCTTAATCATCTTCAAAAAGGTCTCGGCCAGGTCTTTGGCTTCATCCACGCTGCGGCCAATGATCATGTCCAGCATGATATCTGCCGAAGCCTGGGAGATCGCGCAGCCGTCACCAACAAAGCTGCCGTCCTCAATCTTGCCGTTTTCTACTTTCAGCTGCAAAATAATGTCATCGCCGCAGCTGGGGTTCACACCCTCCAGCGTCATGTTGGCGCCGGGCAGCGGCTTTTTATGGGCGGGGTAGAGGTTGTGGTCGGTCAGCACCTCATTATAAAACGTACTACTCGGCATAACCCATTTCCTTTCTTACGCCGCCCAGCGCCGCCAGAAAGCGGTCAATGTCAGCGGTGGTGTTATAAAATGCAAGGCTGGCGCGTGCGCAGGAACGCACACCCAGATAAGCCAGCAGCGGCTGTGCACAGTGGTGCCCGGCACGCACGTCCACATGGCAGCTGTCCAGAATGGTGGCAATGTCGTGCGGGTGCACGCCATCCACCGTAAAGCTCAAAATGCCGCAGTGCTTGTCCGGGTCATCACTGCCCAGAATATTCACACCGGGGATCTTCTTCATGCCCTCATAGGCATAGCGGGTCAGGGCCTGCTCCTGGGCGTGGACATTTTCCAGCCCAACGGATTCCAGGTAATCAATCGCTGCAGCCAGCGCAACCGCGCCGCCTGCATTCACGGTGCCGGCCTCAAATTTGTGGGGCAGCTCGGCATACACAGCGCCATCGCGGGTGACGGAATCAATCATCTCGCCGCCGGTCAAAAACGGCGGCATGGCATCCAGCAGCTTCTCCTTGCCATACAAAACGCCAATACCCATGGGGGCCATCAGCTTGTGGCCGGAGAATGCAACAAAATCAGCATCCAGAGCCTGCACATCCACTTTCATGTGGGGGGCACTCTGGGCGGCATCGACCAGCACAACACCGCCGTTGCGGTGTACCAGCTCGATCACTTTCTCTACCGGGTTTACGCAGCCCAGCACGTTGGAAACATGGCCAATGGCGGCCAGCTTTACCTTGGGGCCGATGACGGCTTCCAGCTTTTCATCCGGCAGGCTGCCGTCTTTTTCACATTCCAGGTAAACCAGCTTGGCACCGATCTGGCGGGCAACCATCTGCCACGGCAGCATGTTGCTGTGGTGCTCCATGATGGTGATGACGATCTCATCCCCGGCATGGATGTTGTTCAGCGCATAGCTGTAAGCAACCAGATTGATGCTTTCGGTGGTGTTGCGGGTAAAGATGATCTCGGCATCACTGCGTGCATTCAGGAACTTGCGTACCCGCTCGCGGGCGGCCTCGTAACGGTCAGTCGCCTCCACGCCCAGTTCATACAGGCCGCGCAGGGGGTTGGCGTTGGCCTGCTCGTAAAATTTTTTCTCTGCCTGCAAAACGCTGGCCGGGCGCTGCGCGGTGGCGGCGCTGTCCAGATAGGCGACGTCCTGCTGCATCAGCAGGGGAAAGTCCTTTTTATAATCCACAAAATCAAAGCTCATCGGTGTGCGCCTCCATGAATTTGTGTGCTTCTTCCGCCAGTGCCTCCGGCAGCAGGTCAACTACGGCCTCAATGCGGGCGCGGGCCAGCAGGCTGCGGGCAGCCTCTTCAGGAATGCCACGGCTGGCGAGGTAGAACAGCATCTTTTCGTCCAGGCGGCCGATGGTTGCGCCGTGGTTGCCTTCCACATCCTCTTCGCCGCACAAAATCAGCGGAATGGTCTGGTTGACCACGCCGTCGCCCAGCAGCAGAACGTTCTCCTGCTCCTGGCCCTTGGCACCGGAACCGCCGGGCAGCAGGTCAATGCTGCCGCGGAACAGCTTGAATGCCTTACCGGCCAGTACGCCGGTGGAATCCATCTCGCAGGTGGTCTTTTTGCCGCGGTGGCGGGCTACATAGTTCATGTCCAGGCGCTGTTCGCCCTGGCCCAGGTAGCCGATCTTGGCGGTAAAGTTGCTGCCTTTGCCGATCAGATCGGCGGCAGCACCGGCATACAGCTTGCCGGAACCCAGTTCCAGCTTGGTCAGCTCAAAGCTTGCGCCGTCTGCGCAGGTGGTGCCGATATCACTCAGGCAGGTAAAGCCATTATCCAGTACCTGCACCATCGAAAGCTTGACCACAGCGCCAGCCTCAGCCTTGATCTTGATCTGCAAAGCGGCCAGGCCCTCGCCAGCGATCTCATTGCGCAGGATCACAGCCACCTGCATGGTGCTACCAGCCTTGGCTTCCAGGTACAGCCGGTCCCCGGCGGGGGTGCCGGGCTGGTAGGTATAGGTGATAACCGCGGGGGCATCCATCACTTCGTTTTCGCCCAGGGTCAGGTACTCTGCTGGGCTGTTGGCCAGAAAACGGTCAACGTCGGTGCCCATGCCGGTCTCCATGGCCCAGTCCTGTGCGGCGCTGCTGCGGGCCAGCTGTGCGGTCTGCACAAAGCTGGGAGCGGCACCCACGGCGGGGGCGTTTGCTTCCAGCCGGGCTGCATTCATTTTCAGCCAGTTCCACGTCAGAGCGGGAAGCCGGTTGACGGTCATTGTTTCATTTGCCATACTCCCAACTCCTTTGCTCACCCAATGCTGCCCTTCATCTCAAGGCGGATCAGGTTGTTCATTTCCATTGCGTATTCCAGCGGCAGTTCCTTGGAAACATTATCCGCAAAGCCGCTCACAATCATGGCGCGGGCTTCCTCTTCGGGGATGCCGCGGCTCATCAGGTAGAACACGGCGTCATCACTGATGCGGCCAATGCGGGCTTCGTGGCCCACGTCAGCATCGGGGGTGCGCACATCCATGGCGGGGATCGTGTCCGAACGGGAGATGGTGTCCAGCATCAAAGACTGGCAGGAAACCGCAGCCTTGCTGTTCTTGGCATCCTTGTTAATGACCACCGCGCTGCGGAAGGTGCTGATGCCGCCGTCCTTGGAGATGGACTTGGTGTTGATATAGCTGGAAGTATCCGCGCCGGTATGAACAACCTTGGCGCCGGTATCCAGGTTCTGGCCATGACCGGCGAAGGTTATGCCGGTGAACTCCATGCGGGAGCCCTTGCCCTTCAGGATGGTCATGGGGTACAGGTAAGAGGTGTGGGAGCCAAAAGAACCGGAAACCCATTCCATCACGCCGCCCTCTTCCACAATGGCGCGCTTGGTGTTCAGGTTGTACATGTTCTTGGACCAGTTCTCAATGGTGGAATACCGCAGCTTGGCGTTCTTGCCCACAAACAGCTCCACGCAGCCGGCGTGCAGGTTGGCCACATTGTACTTGGGGGCAGAGCAGCCCTCGATGAAATGCAGCGAAGCACCCTCGTCCACAATAATCAGCGTGTGCTCAAACTGGCCAGCGCCGGGGGCATTCAGGCGGAAATAGGACTGCAGGGGAATCTCCACATGCACATGCGGCGGAACATACACAAAAGAACCGCCAGACCATACCGCACCGTGCAGGGCGGCAAATTTGTGATCCGTGGGGGGAACCAGGTGCATGAAATGGGTGCGGATCATCTCGGCATAAGGGCCGTGCATGGCGCTTTCCAGGTCGGTGTAAATAACACCCTGCTCCGCAACCTCTTTTTTCACGTTGTGATATACCAGCTCGGAGTCATACTGTGCGCCGACACCGGCCAGGCTGTCGCGCTCGGCCTGGGGGATACCCAGCTTTTCAAAGGTATCCTTGATGTCAGTGGGCACTTCGCTCCACTTGGCGCTCATTTTGGTGTTGGGGCGCACATAGGTGATGATATCATCCATGTTCAGCTCATCAATCGGCGGGCCCCACTCCGGGATACCGGTCTTATTATAGATCTCCAGCGATTTCAAGCGCAGCTCCAACATCCAGTCGGGGTCGTTCTTCTCGCGGGAAATCTGCTCTACAATGGCGGGGGTCAGGCCAGCGTCTACCTTGTAGGCGTCTTTTTCCTCATAGCGGAAATCATACAGGCTGCGGTTAATGTCCTCAACCTGCGATTTTTCGCGTTTTGCTTCGTTTACTTCTGCCATATATTTCTCAGGCCTCCGCCATCTTTTCAAAGCGCTCGTAGCCGTTCACATTGATCTCTTCCACCAGGCTGCCATCGCCGTTTGCAGCAATCTTGCCGTTGACCAGCACGTGGGTGTAATCAACAGACAGCGCATCCAGAATGCGGGTGCTGTGGGTGATGATCAGCAAAGCGCCGTTGTGGTCTTTCTGGTATTCTTCCACGCCTTTGGAAACCAGGCGCACGGCGTCAACGTCCAGGCCGGAGTCCGTCTCGTCCAGAATGGCGAGGGAGGGCTTGAGCATCATCAACTGCAAAATCTCGGCCTTTTTCTTTTCGCCGCCGGAAAAACCAACGTTCAGGCTGCGCTCTGCGTAAGAAGCATCCATCTGCAAAATGTCCATGCAGCGGGCCAGCTCTTTCTTGAAGTCATAGTAACGCACATGGCCGACCTTCTGCTGCAATGCGCTGCGGATAAAGCCTTCCAGCGTCAGGCCGGGAACTTCCAGCGGCTCCTGGAAAGAAAGGAACATGCCGGCCTTGGCGCGCTTATCGGTGGATTCATGGGTGATATCCTCGCCCTTGAACAGGATCTGGCCACCGGTCACGGTATATTTGGGGGCACCCATCAAAACATAGCCCAGGGTGGATTTGCCTGCGCCGTTGGGGCCCATCAGCACATGGGTTTCGCCCTTGTTGATGGTAAGATCCACGCCGTGCAACAGCTGTTTGTCTTCCACGCGTGCGGCCAGACCGGTTACGTTCAAAACTTGCTCTGCCATAAAAACTGCCTCCTGCTCGCTTTATAATAAGGTGAGCGTTTGTATTTCAAAAAGCCGCAGGCAAACCCGCAGCTTGGTTCGGCGTCCGGTGCAGCCATCCGTTTGCAGCGCAAAGCAGGCAGGCGGCGGTGTGCCGGGCACCTTTGTTATTTTTATATCCTATAAAAACTCTAGGATTAACGGTGCTTATTATATTCCAACAATTTCTTTGCGTCAAGGGCAAACCGCAAAAACTGGTACAAACCCTGCAATTTTGCACCAAAAATGGACGAATCGGGCGATTTTTGGCGTTCGGCGACCACAGAAATGGCGGTTAGACATAACAAATGCGAGCCGGCCCCGCCCGCCGCTTTCCAATCAGTGTTGGCCGTGGCTGCAGCGGTTATGCAAAGGGGAACCCCACAAAAAAAGAAGAGCCTTACCGGAAAATCCGGTAAGGCTCAGCCAGTGCCGCCGACCGGGATCGAACCGGTACGATGTTTCCACCGAGGGATTTTAAGTCCCTTGCGTCTGCCAGTTCCGCCACGGCGGCTAACTGTATGGTATTGTAGCGCAAAACGGGGGAATTGTCAATCCGCAAAGCCCTGCCGCCCAGAGTGTAAAAAAGCGAATGGTTTATTTGCGGCGAACGGCAAAGCAGCTCGCTTCATGCGGCAGTGTACCCGTTATTTTATATGTGATGTGTTTTTGCATCTGCCCACATCACGCATCTTTCATATCGTGCGGTGCGCCGCCGCCGACACGGGGAATCGTGCAATGCCGCAGGTAATGCAGGAACATCAGAGAAGAGATGCTCCAGGTCAGAGGGTATGCCCAGAAGATGACCCCGATATCATGGATAAAGTGCAGCGTTACCGTAATGTAAGTAATGCGCAATGCGCACCAGACCGCCAGCATAACAGCCATGGGCACAATGGGGCGGCCCAATCCGCGCAGGATGCCGGCGCAGCAGTGGCTGAACGCAAGCAAAAAGTAGAACAGCGCAATGGTGTGTGCCTGCCGCACGCCAAAGGCGACCACATCGGCCTCGCTGCTGAACGCACCAATCAGCCAAGGCGCCAGCAGGTAAACCGCAACGCCGACGCACTCGGCCAGCGTAATCGAACAAATCACGCCAAAACGCATACCCTTGTGCACGCGGTCAGGCTTGCCCGCACCCACATTCTGGCTGACAAAAGTGGCCAGTGCCATCGAAAAGCAGGTGACCGGCAGGAAAGCAAAACCTTCCACCTTGCTGTAAGAGCCGCACCCGGCCATGGCCAGTGCGCCAAACGAGTTGATGTTTGCCTGCACAATAACATTTGCCAGCGAGATGACCGAGTTCTGGATGCCGGAGGGCAGGCCCTGCAAAATAACACCATGCAGCATGGGGCCGTCAAACCGAACCTTGCGCCAGCTCACAGCCCAGGCTTCCTTGCTGCGCATCAGCTTGGAGAATGCCAGAATGGCACTGACTGACTGGGAGATAATCGTGGCAAATGCGGCCGCAGCCACGCCGTACCCCAGTACGCCGATAAACAGTAGGTCCAGCACAATGTTAATGAGCGATGCTGTAATCAGGTACTTCATAGGGCTGCGGCTGTTGCCGACCGATTGCAGAATGCTGGCACCCACATTGTACATGACCACTGCAATGGAACCCAAAAAGTAGGTGCGGAAGTAGGCGACCGAGTTGCCGATAACATCCTCCGGCGTGCCCATCCAGTGCAGGATCTGCGGGGTCAAAATCACGCCCACAACCGTCAGCACCGCCCCGGCGGCCAGGCCCAGCGCCACCGTGGTGTGGATGGCTTTTTCCAGGCTCTCCCAGTCCTTTGCGCCAAAGTAGCGGGCAATCAGCACACCGGCACCCAGCGCTACGCCGTTCACAAAGCCGGTCAAGAGGAAAATCAGGCTGCCGGAAGAACCAACTGCCGCCAGCGCCTCGCCGCCCAAAAAGTTGCCCACAATCAGCGAGTCTGCCGCGTTGTACAGCTGCTGGAACAAATTGCTGATAAAAATAGGGATCGCAAACAGCAGCATGCCGCGCGCTACACTGCCTTCGGTCAGGGAATTGCTCTTGTTTTGTTGTGCCATCTTGTTTTGTTACGCTCCTAAATTTATGTTTTCTTATATCTTACACCAAATTTAGATAAAATGCCATTAAACAACCAAAAGCAGCGGCAAGCCAAAGCTGCCGCCGCTGCAAAATTATGATTGCGCCGCTGGTAAATATTATGCCTGCCGCCCGGTTGGAACATATTGCAACACGTTTTCGGAAACATGGGTGTTGAAAAACTGGATCAGCGGTCCCAGGCAGAACGCACAGATCAGGGTGCCCAGCCCCAGCAGCCCGCCCAGCAAAAAAGCCAGTAATGCGCACAGCGTATCCGTAAAAAGGCGGCAGCAGAAATAGGGGAGTGGCGTGTGGTCCCGCAGGCCCAGCGCCAGGTAATCATACGGGGCAACCCCCAAATCGGAGGTCTGGTGCAGCGAAATGCCAAGTGAGGTGCACACCACCGCTGCAGCCACCCACGCCAGCTGTGCGGGCAGGGTAGCGGCCTGTGCAAAATGCGCAGTGAGGAAATCATAGAAAAACGTGATGATAAACCCACAGCAAACGGCATTTGCAACGGTGCCAAAGCCGACATATCTGCGGCCCCAAATCATCTGCATCGTGAAAAATACCGCGTTATAAATCAGGTTCTGTACGCCAAGGGTCAGCCCGGCAAGTTCCGCAGAGCGGATGGTGAGCGCGTTGAAAGGGTCGTTGCCCAGATGGGCAAACTTGAAAAGGGCAACACCAAGGCTGATGATCACAATGCCCACCAGCATACCGGCCACGCGCCGGAAGGTGACATGCTGTTCCATAACCATACTCCAGTTGTGCTGCCCGGCCGGACAAAAGTTGAGCTCATGAATAAATATGCGTACAACTTATTACAACAAAAGTGTAACATGTCCACGCTGAAAGGTCAATATAGAAATCTGTGGCTGGTTATCCATTCTTCTTTACCTGCTTTTGGGCCAAAAACCGCCTGCTTTTTGTGGGAAAAATTTCAAAACTGCTTGTATATTGTGGCCGTTTCGTTTATACTAATATGTATGTCTGAAAACTGTATGCTCTGTACATACAAGCGGACACAAGAGGGAAACGTACCTGGACCTGCCCTGTGCGCGTGCAGCACCATGGCAGCCCACGATCTAGGGGGAAATGATTATGGCAAATTATTTTGAAATGTCCAAAGACCAGCTCCGTGCAGAAAAGGCTGCGCTGGAACAATCCTATGCCGAGTTCAAGGCCAAGGGCCTTAAGCTCAACATGGCCCGCGGTAAACCAGGCCCTCATCAGATGGACCTGGCCATGGATCTGCTGAAAATGAGTGACTATACCACCGAGAATGGCTATGATGCCCGCAATTATGGCAACTTGGAAGGTTTGGAAGAAGCCCGCGCCCTGTTTGGCGATGTGATGGGCGTTAAGTCCAGCGAGGTTTTTGTGGGCGGCAACTCCAGCCTGCAGCTGATGTACAACCTTATCAGCATGGGTCATACCTTTGGCTTCCCGGAATCCCCCTGCCCGTGGTCCCAGGTGGAGCACCGCAAGTTCCTCTGCCCGGCTCCCGGCTATGACCGCCATTTCAAAATCACCGAGGAGTTTGGCTTTGAGCTGATCACGATCCCCATGACGCCGGACGGCCCCGATATGGATATGGTGGAAAAGCTGGTTGCCGAAGACGACACCATCAAGGGCATCTGGTGCGTACCGCAGTACTCCAACCCCGATGGCTATGTCTATAGCGATGAAACCATCCGCCGCTTTGCATCCATGAAGACCGCTGCCCCGGATTTCAAGATTTTCTGGGACGAAGCTTACATTGTCCACCACCTGACCGATGAAATCATCGAGACCCCGGTGCTGCTGAATGAAAGCAAGCAGTATGGCACCGAGGACCGCGTTTTCATGTTCACCTCTACCAGCAAGATCACCTTCCCCGGCGCTGGTGTTTCTGCCCTGGCATGCAGTGAAAAATCTTTGGCTTATATCTGCAAGCGCTTCTCTGTCATGATCATCAGCTATGACAAGATGAACCAGCTGCGCCATGTCCGCTTCCTGAAGAACAAGGACGGCGTGCTGCAGCATATGGCCAAGCATCGCCGCCGCCTGGTGCCCTGCTTTGACGCAGTCAAAACCACCTTTGCCCATGAGCTGACCCCCTGCGGCGATATCGCCCACTGGACCAACCCCAAAGGCGGATACTTCATCAGCCTGTATGTCATGCCCGGCTGTGCCAAGCGTGTAGCCCAGCTCTGCAAGGACTGCGGCCTGACCCTGACCGGCGCCGGCGCAGCGTTCCCTTATGGCATTGACCCGCAGGATTCCCACCTGCGCATTGCCCCCACTTACCCCAGCCTGTCTGAGGTAGAAACCGCATCCATGCTGCTCACCGTCTGCGTGCGCCTGGCTGTGGTCGAAAAGCTGCTGGCAGAATAAAATAAGCGGCCATCCTACATAGTTAAAACAGGTACGCCCGGTTTTCCCGGCCGGGTGCGCCTGTAAAAAAGGGAAAAAGCCGCCTGCTTTCCGGCAGGCGGCTGCTTCCCTGCATGGCGGTGTGCGGCAACGCGCATACGCCGGTAATAAAACCCCGCCCGTGCCGGTGCGCGGGCAATGTTTGGAGGTACATATGAATAAGAGAGGGAAGTCGTGGCATCTGATTGTCACGGCGCTGCTGATCGTCGTGTTCTCGTTTACCGCCCTGTTCGGCGTGAGCTACACATACGGCGATACCAAGAACGTCTACATCAAGGGCGCGGAGGATATCCGCTTCGGTATCGACATCCGCGGCGGCGTGGACGTGACGTTCATGCCGGCTGACGGTGTGGAAGCCACCGATGACCAGATGACCGCGGCCAAAACCGTCATCGAAGACCGTCTGGTCGGCCTTGGCATTACCGACTATGAGGATTATGTGGACTATAACAAGGACCGCATTATCGTCCGTTTCCCCTGGAAAACCGGCGAAACCGACTTTAATCCCCAGACCGCCATTGACGAGATCGGCACCACCGCCGAGATGGTGTTCCGCAAGGGCTCTACTGCCGACGGCGAAGAGATCCTGAGCGGTGACGATGTGACGTCCGCAACCGCAGGCTACAACCAGGAGAACGGTTATGTTGTTCAGCTGCAGTTCAGCGCTGACGGTGCCAAAAAGTTTGCTGAGGCCACCACCGAGCTGGCAGCCCAGTCCAACGGCACCATCTCTATCTGGCTGGACGGCGAGAACATCTCCACCGCTACCGTCAAGACTGCCATCACGGACGGCAACGCTGTGATCGAAGGTTCTTTCACCCAGGACCAGGTCACCGCGCTGGCAAACCAGATTAACTCCGGTTCTCTGCCTTTTGCCCTCTCGGCCGAAAGCTTCTCCACCATCAGCCCCACCCTGGGCGCTAAGAGCCTGGATGTGATGGTGCTGGCCGGCATCATTGCCTTTGCCTTTGTGGCTCTGCTCATGATCGTGCGTTACCGTCTGCCCGGTACCATTGCGGTCATCTCTCTGTTTGGCCAGGTTGTCGCCACGCTGGCATTTGTTTCCGGTTACTTCACCGTGTTCAATGGCTCCACGCTGACCCTGCCCGGTATCGCCGGTATCATCCTTGGTATCGGTATGGGCGTTGACGCCAACGTTATCACCGCTGAGCGCATCAAAGAAGAGCTTGGCAACGGCAAAACGCTGGATGGCGCTATCGCCAGCGGCTTCAAGATGGGCCTGACCCCCATCATTGACGGCAACGTGACCATCGTCATCGTTGCAGCCCTGCTGATGGGTGCGTTTGGCCCCACCGATGGCTTCTGGGGCAAGGTATTCAACCCCATCTTCTTCATGTTTGGTCCTTCCACGGCTGGCAGCATCTACTCTTTCGGCTTCACGCTGCTCACCAGTGTTCTGCTCAACTTTGTCTTTGGCGTGTTTGCAACCCGCATTATGATCCGTGGTGCATCCCGCTGCAAGGTGTTCCGCAATCCCGTTCTGTATGGCGGTTCCAAGGATGGCAAAAAGACTTACAAGTGCCCAAACATCAACTTTGTCGGCAACCGCAAGAAGTTCTACACCTTCTCCGGCGTTCTGGTTGCCGTGGTGCTGGTGTTCAGCTTTGTCTTCGGCGTTACCATGGATATCGAGTTCAAGGGTGGCGCTATGGTTACCGTTGGCTACCAGGGCGATGTTGACCTGAACAATGTCAAGCAGACGGTAGCCGCCGAGCTGGGCCAGAGCAACCTGACCGTACAGACCGGCACTGATGTTTCCGGTGCACAGACCCTGACCATCAACCTGCCCGGCAGCGAGACCCTTTCCACCGAGCAGCTGGACAGCATGATCGAAACCCTGAACACCACCTACCCGGACAACCAGTTTGTCCAGCAGGAAGTCAGCAACGTCAACCCCACCATCGGCAACGAGTTCCTGGCCAAGAGCGTTGTGGCTGTTGTGGCTGCCTGCGTGCTGATTTTGGTGTACGTTGCCGTGCGTTTCCGCCGCATTGGCGGCTGGTCCGCCGGTGCCATGGCAATCGTTGCTTTGCTGCACGATATGTTTGTTGTGTACGGCGTCTTTGTTCTGCTGCGCATTCCCCTCAACGGCAACTTTATTGCAGCTATGCTTACCATTCTGGGCTACTCCATCAACGATACCGTTGTTATCTATGACCGTATCCGCGAGAACACCGGCCTTTACGGCAAAAAGATGTCCCTGCCGGAGCTGGTCAACCTGTCCATCAACCAGAGCTTTGGCCGTTCCATGATGACCAGTATCACCACCTGCATTGCACTGGCAATCGTCTGCGTGGTGTCCATCATCTTCAAGCTGGACAGCATCTTCACCTTTGCGGTGCCGCTGCTGTTTGGTATGGTCAGCGGTGTTTACAGCACCATGTGTATTGCAACCCAGCTGTGGGTCAGCTATAAGACCCGCAAGGCTGCCCCCGCCCCCAAGAAAGCGTAAACCAGGAGGAACTTTGCTATGCGTTGCCCGTACTGCGGTGCCGATGATTCCAAGGTAATTGATTCGCGCCCCACGGAGGACGGCGAAAAGATCCGCCGCCGCCGCGAGTGCCTTTCCTGCAAAAAACGCTTTACCACCTATGAGATCGTGGAAACTGTGCCCCTGATGGTCATCAAAAAAGACCGTTCGCGTGAAGTGTTCGACCGCCAGAAACTGCTCAACGGCATGCTGCGCGCTTGCGAAAAGCGCCCTGTCAGCTATGAGCAGCTGGATGCCGCCGTCAGCCGCATTGAACAGGTGCTGATGAACTCTTACGACAGGGAAGTGACCTCCGTCTATATTGGGGACCTTGCCATGGAGCAGCTGAAAAAGATGGACGACGTTGCCTATGTGCGCTTTGCTTCCGTCTACCGCCAGTTCAGCGATGTCAACACCTTTATGGATGAGCTGAAAGACATGCTGGATTCCCGCGCCAAAAACGGCGGTATGCAGGGCTAAAATGTGCCCATAAAGCACTGCTCCAGCTGGTCGATCTGCGCCAGCACCCGTGCGGCTTCCACCGCAAGGTCGGCCTGGTTTTCCGGGTTGGCATACTGCGGCAAAACCGCCATGGTTTCGTTCATGCGATCCAGCGCGTTGCGGCGCACCAGCAGCCCCAGCTTTTTGCTGGCCTGCCTTGCACTGTGCGCGGCCTGCCGGAAAGCCTGCTGCGCCTGCGGGTACTGCTGCGTCAGTGTCTGCGCATAAGCGCTTTGCACCTGGGCGCGCAGGCTGCCCGCAGTGGCGCTTACATACTGTTTGCAGCCAAGCAGCACCGCCGCCAGCAGAACCAGAATGGCGATGGCATACCAGTTGCGCTTCATTCAAAAACCACCTGTACTTTCCGGTTTTTCAGACCGCCCGTTCTGGGCGGTCTTTTTTTGTATCACAACGCAGCTTTCCTTATTGCCAAGGTAAGCCAGTACCTCTGCCCGCCGCATCCCGCGCCTGGCAAGGTCGGTATCCAGCCAGGCTTCATTGCGCCCCAGCTGGGCCAGATTTTCGGGGTAAACTTCCTGGTCTACCAACAGCGGCAGCAGCGGGCTGTCGTCCGCCACTTTTTGCGCGGCGCTGATGCTCCCGCTGGGCTCCACCACACCCCATACTACCTGCCGCGGGTCAAAAATATCCTTGCCGCGCAGCGCTTCCATCAGATCGCCCGGCGTCATGCGCAGATGCCGCAGTGCATCCTGCCGGATCTGCCCATCCTGGATTACCGTCACCGGTCTCCCAAACAGCAGCGCCGCATAGCCGGGCAGGTAATAGGCGGCGGTTGAGTTCAATATTTCCAGCGCCGCAATCAATAAAATCGGCACCAGGCTGGAAAGCAGCGGCAGATCCGGCTCATCAATGCAGATGGAGGCAACATTGGAAATCATGAACGTTGTTACCAGCTCGGATGGCTGCAATTCCCCCAGCTGCCGCTTGCCCATCAGCCGCATGGCAAAAATAACCACAGCATAAATAATTACGGTATGCAAAACCGATGCAAGCATAAAAACACCTCCTGCGTTTATCCCTGCCGTTTTTGGGTCACACTGAACAGCAAGGGAAGGTGATTACATGACAACTGCGGATAACCAGCCGCTGGGGCAGGCCCTTGCTGAAAATCAGGCGTTTCTGCAAACTATGTTTGGCGGCTCATCGGATTTCTATACCAAAAGCTTTACGATTTGCGGCTGCCGCTGCTGCATCGCCATGTTTGCGGGGCTTTCCTCGCCGGAAAAACTCTGCATCATGGTGCTGCACGCACTGGGTCAAGGCGTGCCGGGCTGCAAGGCCGGGCCGCAGCTGGTGCAGTACCTGGCAGAGCAAAGCTGCCTACCCACAGAGCAAACCCCCATCACCACCCGTACCCAGCTGGTGGAAGCCCTCGCCGGCGGCATGGCCGTGCTGCTGGTGGAGGGCAGCGGCCAGGCGCTGGCGTTTTCCACCCAGGATATGCCGGGCCGCAGCGTGACCAGCCCCAGCGGGGAAGGCAACATGCGCGGCCCGCAGGATGCCTTTACCGAGCACCTGCGCAATAACATTTCCCAGCTGCGCCGCCAGTTCCGCACCGGCAGCTTTACGGCGGAGATCTGCACCGCCAACACCCGTGCCAAAACCGAGTACGCCATTTGTTATGATACCGCCCTGGCCCCGGCGGATGTGGTGCAAACTCTCAAACAGCGGCTGGCCGGGGTACAAATTCCCGTCCTGCTGGACAGCACCTATTTTGCCTCGTTCCTCAAGCAGGACAAGCTCAACCTTTTCCCCGCGGCAGCCTATACCGAGCGCCCGGCCACCGCCTGCGCCCGAATCTGTGAGGGCAAAATCGTTATCCTTGTATCCGGCAGCCCGCTTGCCATGATGGTGCCCAGCTTTTTTGCCGAGCACTTTGAATGCCTGGACGATTATTCTTCCGGCGCAGTGTTTGCCGGTCTCATCCGCCTGCTCAAATATCTGGCGTTTTTGCTGGCGGTGTTTGGGCCGGGGCTGTATGTCATGGCGGTCAGCTTTGCGCCGGAGCTGATCCCCGTGCACCTGCTGGCCAAACTGGCCCAGGGCGAAGCCTCCACGCCGCTACCGCCCATGCCGGAAATGCTGGCCGTGACCCTGCTGCTGGAAATTGTGCGTGAAGCCGGGCTGCGCGCCCCCAAATCCATCAGCCACACCGTCAGCCTTGTGGGGGCGCTCATCATTGGCGAAACCGCTGTCTCGGCGGGCATCATCAGCGTGCCGGTGCTCACCATGGCCGCGGCGGCCACCATCGCCACCCTGGCAGTCCCGGCGCTGTATGAACAGTCGATTCTGTTCCGCTTTGCGGTCATACTGCTGGCGGGACTGTTCGGTGTGCCGGGGCTGGCCTGCGGGGCGCTGCTGATTCTGGCCATGGCCTGCGGCAGCGACCCGTTCGGTTATGATTATCTTTACCCGCTCATGCCGCCGGGCAAGGCAGCCTTGCGGGATGGTTTTGTGCGGGCCATCTGGTCCCGCCTGGCACAAAAAGGGGAGGTGCTGCCGCGCCATGCAAAAGAGTAATGTGGATTTTTACCCCGTGCTGCTCCTCAGCATTCTGGCCGATACGCTGCTGCGGCTGCACACCGGTTATTGGGCACGGGCAGGGCTGCTGGCTCTGCCTGCCAGCGCGGCGGTGCTGGCCGCTGTGCTTCTGTTAGTGTCGACCAGCTGGCAGGGAAACGCCCTGCTGCAAAAAGTTCTCTGTGTTTTGCTGGCAATCAGTTCAGCATTGGAAATTCTGCGCCTGCACGCCCTGTTTGGCAGCGTGTACCCCGGTACACTGGGGCTGGCGGGCACCTGTTTTGTCGTGCTGGCACCGGTCATCTACCTCCGGCGGGAGCCCGCCCTGCGCCAGACGGCCAACGCCTTGTTGGTGTTCGGTGCCGCGTGTATGGCAATCATGGTACTCTCGGTCGCGCCGCGCCTGCGTGTACCCAACCTGCATGCGGCACCGCTGACAGGGCAGGACTGGCAGGCGGCGTTTGTTTCTCAGCTGGCGCTCCCGCCGGAATATCTGCTGTTTGCCCTTTGGCCTCCGCAGCCCGGCCAGCGCTGCCGCAAGGCAGTAACATTTGCCGTGTCAGCACTGGGCTTTGATGCCGCGGTCCACCTGCTGCTGGAGCTGTTTTTTGGCGCGGCCATGCCCACCCGCCAAACCCCGGTGCAGGGGGCTGCACAGTGCGGGGAGCTTTCAATTTTTAACCGGCTGGAATGGCTGCAAATTTTGCTGTGGTGCATGGTAGTCACGGTGCGGCTGGCACTGTACTTGTATGCCATGGTGGAACTGTGGGGTGGCCGCGCCGGGGCGGGCAGCGCTGCCGCCGGGCTGGACCGTTACCCGCTGTACTTTGGCGGCATGGCTCTGTTGTGTGCTGTGCTGCGCACCGTGCCGCTGGAACAGGCATTTTATTGGCGCAGTGCCGTCTGCTGGGGCTTCGCTGCGGTTGTGATGGTAACAGGAGGCTGCCAATGGCTGGTATCATGTATAAAACATCCCGCCTGATGGCGGCGGTGCTGCTGGGCTGCCTGTTGGCGGGCTGCGGCGGGCAGCTGCTTTCCCACAGGGAAATTGTGCGGGCGGTGTTTTTTACCGCGCAGGATGCCGGCTACACGGTCACGCTTTTGACCAGTGACCAGCAAAGCGAGGATTCCGCCGCCTGCAAAATCTTTACTGGCAGCGGCGCTACCTGTGCTGCCGCCTGGAATGCTGCCGCCCAAACCATGAACGGACAGCCGTTTTACGGCCTGATGGACCTTGCCGTTCTGCCTGCCGGGTGCAGCTGGCCGCTGGCAGAAGAAATCGCTCAGCTGTTGCAAAGCACCGCCCGCCCCGCGCCGGAAATCGCCGTGTTTGTGCTGGATCCTGCTGTGCAGATGCCCATCCAGGACCAAACGCCGACCTTGTACGAAAACTTGAAAGCTCTTGAAGAAAAGCAGCAGCTGCACTGCGGCCTGCAAACCCTGTTTGATAACGCCGAAACCGCCGCTGTGCCCGTCAGTGCGGGCGGGGAATACGCCATGCTGTTTTATGATACCGCTGCCAATACAGCCCGCCAGACGCAAAGCCCGTTGGCTGCCCAGCTGGCGGCTATTCTGTGCGGCCAGGCCCATCGGTTGGACTGCACGTTGCCGGATGACCTGCACCTTGCCGCCAAAGCCGCCGCCGATGTGCAGGTACTGGCCCCCGGCAGCGTGCGGGTAAACCTGACCCTGCGGGATGTGGAACTGAAAGACCTGACTCCCGCCGCCCGCCCGGGTGCCGAACTGCAGGTGGCATTTGACGCAGCCGCCAACCGGGAATTTGACGGTTTGATAACGGCACTGTACGGAATAAACGGCCCGGATGCCGACCCGCTCGACCTGTGTTTCTGGCTGCAAAACCGTTATGGCAGCACGCAGGGGGTGCTGCGGGCGGAGCTTACCCTGCACTGGCACCGCCCCGGCGAAGGCTGATCCCCACCAAAGCACGCCTTTATTTGCAGTGCCAGTGTGCCATTCAGCCGGGCGGTCTGCCAGCCAAGACCAAAAAACAGATAGAAAACAGCCCGGAGCGCTAATAAATTACAACGAATAAACGACAAAAAACACTGTTCACAAAAATTTTATACTTCAAGGGGTTGATTTTTGGCAAAGGAACGCTATAATAGATTTAGCACTCAGGAGAAAAGAGTGCTAAATACAATGTTTCAAAGAAACTTTAATTATAGGAGGATATTTCATCATGAAAATCAAACCTCTTGCTGATCGCGTTGTGATCAAACTCGTTGAAGAAGAAGAAACCTCCAAGGGCGGCCTGATCCTGACCGGTTCCGCCAAGGAAAAGCCGCAGGTTGCTGAAGTTATCGCAGTCGGCCCCGGCGGTAATGTCGATGGCAAAGACGTTGAGATGATCGTCAAGGTTGGCGATAAGGTCCTCACCAGCAAGTACTCCGGCACCGAAGTCAAGGTTGACGGCGAGGAATGCACCATTGTCCGCCAGAGCGATATCCTGGCAATCGTTGAGTAAACTTTAACTGTTCTTACTGATAAAAGGAGATGCTGATTTATGGCAAAACAGATTAAGCAGGGCGAAGACGCCCGCAAGGCTCTTTGCGCCGGCATTGACCAGCTGGCTGATACCGTTAAGATCACCCTGGGCCCCAAAGGCCGCAACGTTGTTCTGGGCAAGAAGTTCGGCAGCCCGGTTATCACCAACGATGGCGTTACCATCGCAAAGGAAATTGAGCTGAAAGACGCTTTCGAGAACATGGGTGCACAGCTCGTGCGTGAAGTTGCCACCAAGACCAATGATGCTGCCGGCGACGGCACCACCACCGCTACCGTTCTGGCACAGGCTCTTGTTACCGAGGGCATGAAGAACGTTACCGCCGGTGCAAACCCGATGGACATCAAGCGCGGCATCCAGAAGGCTGTCAACACCGCTGTTGAGGCCGTCAAGGCACACAGCCAGAAAGTCAACGGCAGCAAGGATATCGCCCGTGTCGGTACCGTTTCTGCCGGTGATGCACAGATCGGCCAGCTGATCGCTGACGCTATGGAAAAGGTTACTGCTGACGGCGTGATCACCATTGAGGAGAACAAGACCACTGCTGAAACCTACACCGAGGTAGTGGAAGGCATGCAGTTTGACCGTGGCTACGTTACCCCGTACATGGTCACCGATACCGAGAAGATGGAAACCGTTTACGAGGACTGCAGCGTGCTGATCACCGATAAAAAGATCAGCGTGTTCCAGGATATCGTTCCTCTGCTGGAGTCCGTGATCCAGTCCGGCCGCAAGCTGCTCATCATCGCTGAGGATGTTGAGGGCGACGCACTGTCCAACCTCATCATCAACCGTCTGCGCGGCGGCCTGAATGTGGTTGCTGTCAAGGCTCCCGGCTTTGGCGACCGCCGCAAGGAAATGCTGCAGGATATCGCCATCCTGACCGGCGGCACCGTCATCAGCAGCGACCTGGGCTATGAGCTCAAGGACGCTACCATCCAGCTGCTGGGCAGCGCCCGCCAGGTCAAGGTTGGCAAGGAGAACACCACCATCGTCGGTGGCGCTGGCGATAAGCAGGCCATTGCTGACCGCGTTGCCCAGATCCGTTCCCAGATCGCTTCCGCTACCTCTGACTTTGACCGTGAAAAGCTGCAGGAACGCCTGGCCAAGCTGGCTGGCGGCGTAGCTGTCATCAAGGTCGGCGCTGCTACCGAAGTTGAGATGAAGGATAAGAAGCTCCGTATCGAGGACGCCCTGAACGCAACCAAGGCTGCTGTTGAAGAGGGCATCGTTGCTGGCGGCGGCACCGCTACCATCAACGCTATCCCCGCTGTTGATAAGCTGGTCAGCGAGCTGGAAGGCGATGAGCGCACTGGCGCTAAGATCGTCCGCAAGGCTCTGGAAGCTCCTCTGCGCCAGATCGCCGCAAACGCTGGCCTGGAAGGCAGCGTTATCATCAACAACATTCTGCAGGCCGGCAAGCCCAACTACGGCTATGACGCCCAGAAGGAAGAATATGTTGACGATATGATCGAAGCCGGCATTGTTGACCCGACCAAGGTCACCCGCTCCGCTCTGGAGAATGCTTCCAGCGTTGCCGCTATGGTTCTGACCACCGAAAGCCTGGTCGCTGACCTGCCGGAGCCCCCGGCACCGGCAGCCCCCGCCGGCGGTGACATGGGCGGCATGTACTGATTTAATAGCCGCACCGCATAAAGTAATATGTAGGGCCGCAGTCCGTAAGGGCTGCGGCCCTTTTTGCGGTTTTGCAGCCAATAAGAGCAGAAATAATAAAGGCAATACCGCATAATTCTAAGTGCCGATACGGCGAGCGAGGTGCGGCAGCTGCTAGGCCAAAAGCGCAGATAATACTGGATGTCTTATCGAGCATTTTGGCAACGCAGATGCCGTGCCGCAGCCGTCGGAGCGGTACTTAAGCCGTAAGGCGGGAATTGTGCGGTGTTGCCTAAAGTGAAAGATAAAATAAATATAACATCGTACAATCCATGCGGATGTGTCTTTTTTTCGCTTGATTCTGCACCGCAAAACTGGTATGCTTTTCAAGTATGCCATGTGTATTGTACATAATGGCACGATGGAACGCGGAGGTACGGGAATGCCGGAGCAGAACAATAAGCTGAAACTTGTGCGCGCGGTGATGCTGTGCGTTACATTGGCCATCATGGCGGCAATCTTTCTGTTTTCCGCCCAGCCGGGGGAGAGCTCCTCTGCCCTCAGCCAGCAGATAACGGAAAAAGTGGAATCCACCGCGGCTCACCGCCTGACCCCCAAGTGGTTCAGCAGCCAGAACGACAATGCCAACATTCGCAAGTGGGCACATGTTTATATTTACTGTGCTCTCGGTGTCAGCACCGCCGTCACCGTCCATCTGTTTGGCAGCGCAGGCAAAGCGGGCGGGGCCAAACAGCTTGTGCAAGAAGCACTGATCAGCGCTGTGACCTGTACCGCCTATGCGGGCACTGATGAATTCCACCAGCTCTTTATCCCGGGCCGCGCCGGAATGATTCAGGATCTCGGCGTGGATGCGCTCGGTTTTTTGCCCTGCATTGCCATCACTTTTCTGGTCACTGCCTGGTTGCGGCACAAAGCGGCCAAAACACAACAATAAAAATAACAACACCACCTGCCGGGGCAGGGAAAGCAGCATTGCGCTGCTTTCCCACACGCCCGGCGGGTGGTGTTGTTTGTGGTCTGTTTTAGGGTTTATCTGAAAAGTTGAAAATTTGGTCTATTTCTACAAGCACCGCCGAATTTTGCGTTAAAAAGCCTTGGAGTCCACAAAGGATTCCAAGGCTCTTTGCCTTAAATCCTGCTTGTGTTTGCGAAATATCCGTCATTTTCTTTGGCTTCAGATACACTTTAACCTTTCAGGGCAATGGCGTGTACTTCGGCCAGCGGGCCGTCTCCGCGCAGGTAGAGGGTCACATATTTCATCTGCCCGTCCGCCCCGTAATCTTCCAGCTCATCGCGCCCAATGATCTGCCGCGCCGTGTGCTCAGCTCCGGCGGTATCCGTGCTGCGGCTTTCCAGCAGGATAAATTCAGCGCCCGGCAAAAATTTCAGCTCTTCCGGCACCGCAGCGGCGGGGTAGTCGGCCTGTCCCAATACCACATAATCCGCATCCATCTGCAGCACCCGCACCGCTTGGGCAGCATACAAAAAGGAAAGTTTGGCGGTAAAACCCTGCTCGGTTTTGCTGGTGCCGTCCCAGCTGCTGCTTTCGGTCTGTGCCGCGCTGACCGAGAGGGACAGGCTGGAACCTTCCAGATTTTGCGTGCTGCAGGTTACGCGCTGGCCCTCCGCCAGGTAGATCTGCCCGTCCGCTGTCTGGTATACCGGGCTGAATGTAAAGCCGGTAATATCTCCACGAATCTGGCTGATATCGGCATACAGCGTGCCGGTCATGCTCTCGGTGGTTTCACTGCCGTTGTGTGCGCTGTTGTAGGCAAGGCCGCTGAAATACGGGTCGGCCCCACTGCCAAGATAAACAGTATCGCCGTCCTCCTCCGCCGTGTTCTGGCACAGCGCATAACCGGTCACATTGGGGAAAATATTCCGCCACTGCGCACCCTCCGGCCGGTCGGCGCTGCTCCAGTCCGCGTACAGACGGGCAGGGGAACGATCACCGGAAAGAAAATGCTCGGAAAAATAGGGGATGCTCTCCCATGTGGCGTACCCGCCGATCAAAGTATCCTGCCCTGCCGCGCCCTGCGGTACCGCCAGCCGGCAGCCGCCCAACAGGCAGGCCAGGGCAGCGGCACCCGCACCGAATAACATATTATGTTTCATCACAATCACCTTCGTCCAGTTCGCCGTCAAATTTCAAAATATCGCCAACATCACATTGCAGATAGTAACAGATGCGGTTGATGGTGTGGAACCGCACACCTTTGGCTTTTCCGCTGCGCAGGATGGAAAGGTTTGCTTCGGTAATGCCCACCCTGGCGCAAAGTTCTTTGGCCGTTATGCCGCGTGCCCGCAGCTGTTCATCCAGATACACTTTGATCGCCATCAGATGAACCCCTCGTTTTCTTCCCGCAGGGCGCAGCCTTCGGCCAGCCAGCGGCTGAACAGCAGCGCCGCTACCGCAAACAGAACGGGCAGCAGGGCAATGTGCAGCCCGCTGTTCAGCTGGTGCAGCTGCCCGGCGGCGCAAAGCTGTACTGCCAAAAACACTGCTTGTACTGTAACATCCACCGCCGCAGCTCCGCCGGCCAGTGTGCCGCAGTGCGCGGCGGCCTGTGCCATGCCGGGGGCAAAACGATCCGCCTTGGCGAGCTTAACCAGCTGCAGCAGCCCATGTACAATGCCAAGGTTCAGCAGGGCAGGCAGGCTTTGCACCAGCCAGCCGCAGACCAGAAATAAAGCGGTGGAGTTCAGCGTGCCGAAAGCTGTATTGTCCAGCATGGTGTTTGCCTGCCGCACGGCGGCAATCTGCCCGCGCAGATCCAGCACCCCCACGCCAAACACGGAAACAACAAACGCGCCGTCCAGCAGGCAAAGCCCTATCTGCATCCCGTGCAGCAGGCTGCTGGTGTTCAGGCTGCGCCGATGCAGCGCCCCCAACAGCAGCCAGACGGCACAGGCCAGCGCAACGGCCCAAATCAGCTGCCCCAGCATGGCCACGACAACTTCTTGCGGCAGGCCGCCCATCCGCTGGGCCAGCAGCCCCGGATTGATGAGGAAATAGAGCGCAGGCCCCAGCACCGCGCTGAACCCAACCAGCGGCCAGTGGTGCCGGATATCCCGCAGCGCAATCCCGGCGGGCAGCAGGCAGAGCAGGGCATACAGCCCGCAGGCCGCCACATTGCCCACACTGCCGCTTAACGAAAGCACCCGCAGCCCGGCCCCGATGCTGACCCAGGGGAACGCCAGCCACCCGGCCTCGACCGGTGCGAACCATGCCCCCAGCGCACAGGCCGCGGCAAGCCCCGCCAGCCCGCCATAAAATACACGGAAACGATTCATCGCTTCCACATCCTTTCTGATTTTGCTTGGGCAATACCGCACAATTCCCGCCTTGCGGCTTAAGCACCGCTCCGGCAGCTGCGGCACGGCATCTGCGTTGCCAAAATGCTCGATAAGACATCCAGTATTATCTGCGCTTTTGGCTTGGCATCTGCCGCACCTCGCTCGCCGTATCGGCACTTAGAATTATGCGGTATTGCCTTAGAAAATGGAGGTTGCAATGGAAATAGGAGAGATTTCGCTGTTGAGCATTGTCACGGCGGTGGCCCCGATGGCACTTTTTGTGCTGCTGGCGCTGTTTGCCCCACTGGTTTACCGCAGAATTGCGGGCAAACTGATTGAAAAATTCCGTCCACATCAGCCGCAGTGGATCAGCATCATTCTGGATAGCTACCTGCGCCCAACAACGATCTTGCTGCGCGCCGTGTTTATTTATGCTGCACTGTGGGTTTTGCCGCTGGAACTGAACACCCCCACATACCGCAGCGTATTGGCGCGCATCATGCAGGTAACCGCAATCTGCCTGATTGCCTGGGGCGCATGGATGGCTGCCCCCGTGTGCCGCCTTTTGCTGCGCAGCGCAGAAAACAAACTGGATATTGCTACCAACCGCACAATGGGGCGCTTTTTTGAAAATATCTTCCGAGCTGTTGTAGGCGTTGTGGCGGGCATTGCGGTGTTGGATGCATTGGGCATTCCCGTTACCGGCCTGCTGACAGGTGCTGGCGTTGCCGGTATCGGTATTACCCTGGCGGCGCAGTCCACCATGACAAACCTGATTGCAGGGGTAGCGCTGGTGCTGGAACATCCCTTTGGCATTGGTGACTATGTGATTCTGGGCAGCTATGAGGGCACGGTGGAAGATATCTCGTTCCGCTCCACCCGTATCCGCACGCCGGACCATGCAGTGATTACGGTAGAAAACTCCAAGGTGTGTGGCGAATACATCCAGAATGTTGCTGACCGGACTAACCGACTGTGGCAGTTTACGATCGGTGTCACCTATGATATCCCGCGCGAAAAAGTTGAAACGCTGTGTGCAGATCTGAAAGAACTGCTCAGTGCGGATGCACAGATCAGCTCGGACGCAATGACTGTTACCCTGAATGAATTTAGCGCTTCCAGCATGGATATTCTGGTACGTTGCTATGTGACGGCGGTGGATTATACGGGCTATTTACAACTGAAAAGCCGCATGAATCTGGCCATCATGGACCTGATGAAGCGGGATGGATGCGACTTCGCTTTCCCTTCCACCAGCGTTTACCTGGAAAAAATGCCGCCGCAGAAAGGCAAATCCTGATTTGGCAGAAACAGCTCATCAAGTGCCCAAGTTAGCAATTTGAACCAAACAATATAACAAAACCGCCACGAACCAATCTAACAGGTTCGTGGCGGTTTTTATGTACGTTTAAGTTTTACGCGGAAATCTCAGATCAGAGCAGCAGTGATGAGGCTCATCTTGTAGACTTCCTCAGCATCGCAGCCACGGGACAGGTCGTTGATGGGAGCATTCAGACCCTGCAGGATGGGGCCGTATGCAGCAAAGCCGCCCAGACGCTGTGCGATCTTATAGCCGATGTTGCCGGCGTTGATGTTCGGGAAGATAAAGACGTTAGCTTCGCCAGCAACGGTGGAGTTGGGAGCCTTCAGCTTGCCAACTTCCGGTGCAACGGCGGCGTCAAACTGCAGTTCACCGTCAACCTTCAGTTCGGGATGTGCTTCCTGAACGCGCAGGGTGGCGTTGCGCATCTTATCAACGGTCTCGCCCTTGCCGGAACCCTTGGTAGAGTAGCTCAGCAGAGCAACCTTCGGGTCGATACCGAAAATTTCAGCGGTATGAGCAGTCTCAACGGTGCTCTCGACGATCTCATCCTCAGAAGGATCGATATTGATGGCGCAGTCGCCCATCGCCAGCTTCTCGTCGCCGCGGACCATAATGAAGCAGGAGCTGACGGACTTGATGCCGGGCTTGCACTTGATCAGCTGCAGAGCCGGGCGAACGGTATCAGCGGTAGAATAGGTAGCGCCGCCCAGCAGGCAGTCAGCCTTACCCATCTTGACCAGCATGGTGCCGAAGTAGTTGGACTTGGACAGTGCAGCGCGGCACTGCTCCTCGGTCATCTTACCCTTGCGCAGTTCAACCATTTTGGCAACCATTGCGTCAAATTCAGGGTAAGAGGTCGGGTCGCAGATCTCTGCGCCGGTAATGTCAAAGCCGCCCTCAGCAGCAGCCTTTTTGACTGCTTCCGGGTTGCCCAGCAGCAAAACGTTCAAAATCTTGCCAGCCAGCAGCTTGGATGCTGCGGACAGGATACGGGCATCAGTGCCCTCAGTAAATACGATGGTTTTAGGATTTGCTTTCAACTGATTTTCAAAATTTTCAAAAACGTCCATGATAATACCTCCGTATCAATCTGGTGCCGGGTATCCGTGGATCCCGCACACGCTAGTACAGATACAATTATAGCACGATTTGAATTATTTGCAAATGGTGCAAGGACAAAACATATGTTTTTTGCGCAAAAAAGTCTGAACTGGCTAAAAACGCAAAAATTCATGCGTTTGACGCAAAAATATCAGGCGAGATTGACAAAACTATATCAAACGGTGCGCGGGATGGAATTCTCTCCTTCCGGAGCAGAAAACCCATAAGAACGATAAAAATCGGCAACATCCTGTGGGCTGTGCACAACAACAGCCTGCAAAAGCCGGTCCGTGCCGGGCTGGCGGAAGCCGATGATGGTTTCACCTGTACAAATGCTGCTTTGCGTTGCAATATCCGCCGGGCCAAGGCCCGGCGGCGGCTGCAACGCGGCGCAGGTTTTGCGGTGGTTAAAGAACATGGTGCATAACGCCTCCCCTGCTTTTCTTTCAGCATAGCGCAGGTTTAGGCAAAAAGCAAGTGTAATACAAAAAAAGCCTTCCGGCACACAGGAGGGCTGCAATACCGGAAGGCATATGTAGGGAAATATAGAGAATGTCAGAATAAATCAGTCGAGGAATTCCTCGTTCAGCTGAACGCCAAAATCATGGGCAATGGCACGCAGGTCATCATCGGTGATGGTCTGGCGGATCAGGCCGCCGCCCATGGAGAGAACTTTGACATAGATCTCAGCACTCTTTTCAATCGTGTGGGCCAGGCCGAAAGTAATATCAAAATCGGGGCCGGAAGCAAACAGACCGTGCTGTGCCCAAATGGCAGCCTGGTATTTTTTCATCAGCTCACTGGTAGCCATGGCAATGTCAGCACCGCCGGGCACCATCCAGGGGCAGACGCCGACACCCTCCGGGAAAACGACCGGGCATTCAGTAGCGCTCTGCCACAAAGCACGGGAAAAATCACGGTCAGTCAGCGGCAGAATGTAGGTCAGGGCAATTACGTTGGTAGCATGGCAGTGGTAGATCACGCGGTTGGCACCGTTGGTGGCGGCCTTGCGCACGCTGTGGTTCATAAAGTGGCTGGGAAACTCGGAAGTCGGCTTTGCGCCATCGGCCAGGCCCCAGACAATGCGCCAGCTATCGCCCTTATCATTGATCTCAACAATGCCGATGCTGTGGATAGGGTCTGGCTCCACATTGCGGAAGAACTTGCCGGAACCGGTGGTGATGAAATATTCCCCGGCCAGGTTATCAGCCTGAACGCCCATGTTGACCCACTCGCGCGGGGTTTCGTCAAAGAAAGGACGGCATGCGGCAACATCTTCCTCGGTCATGCGGTAGGTCAGGTTGCCGCCGTTGCGCTCATGCCAGCCCTGCAGCCAGCCGTCGTTGCACATACGGATAAAACCTTTTACGTTTGCTACATCATAAATCGTGCTCATAATACTGCTCCTTTACTCCATTGCCTTTTATCGTAACTGTTGTCTGCGGCTTACCGCGTGATGATATCAACAGGGACATTAAAGAACTTTGCCACTTTCAGGATGGTATCAATGTGGCGGCCGGTGGCTGCTGCCATGTGGTGGGTGGGGCCGGCTTCGCTCCAGCGGTTGCAGAACTCACGCGCACCGCAGCTGAAGCGGGTACGCATGTTGGTATCGCCAAAGGTAAAGATGGGGCCGGGTTCATTGACGCCCTCGGCAACCACAAACTTGAAGTGGCCGTCCTTATCCTGCGTGATGGCCAGATAGGTCACATCGCCAACCGGTGGATAGAATTGGGTCAGATAGCCGCCACCAGTCTTGCCGTGGAACACGGGCACGATCTTCATGGTCGGCTTTTTTGCCTTGGAGATATCGGCATCACCGGAGCCGGAATGGCCGATGATGCAGATATCCTCGTTGAAGTCGATGGAGTACATCTCGCTCAGCTGGCCGCAGCCCGCAATGGTTTTCAGGATGGACATTGCCATCGAAACCTTGATATCGCCCTCAACCGCGCAGGCAGTGCCCTGCTTGATGAGCATCGAGAATGCAGGAATCAGCATGGAGTCCAGTTTGCCGGCCACACCCTTGGCAAAACCGTCGTAGTGGGAAGCCACAAACGCAATCTTTTCGTCCTTGACCCACTGCTCAAAGGCAACAACATAACGGGCCATATCCCAGACCTTTTCGATCGTGCCACCGCCCTCAATATCAAAGGTATCCAGAATATCCTGCGCCTTGGCACGAATCGCTTCTTCATCGGTGATGTTATCGGCAATGGCCCACATTTTTTCCCAGTCAAACTGCTTGGTGTAAAGCCACATGCGGTTGTATAGGTTGGTTTCGTCAATGTACAGGTCCATCATGCCGGGGTACGGGCGGCCGATCTGGGCAAGGTTGGTATCGCGGAAGCGGCGGCGCACCTGTGCAGCACGGCACCAATCTTCAATTTCAGCCTGCACACCGGGGTCACCGCCCTCGACCACGCCGGTGATAACGGCATGGCGCTTACCGGCGCGTTCCAGGTCGGCAACCATTTCACCAACGGCACCACAGGCGTACAGTTCACCTAGCCAGGTTGGTGTATCAGTGTTGGCATAATCCGGGGCTTTCTTCTTTTGCACATTGACCAGTACAATGGGTACATCCAGATCGCGCACGGCGGGCAGCATGTTGTAAGAGGTTGCATAGGTCAGCAGCTGCAGAATAACCAGGTCAACGTCTGCGGCACGGAACTTATCGCCCGCTGCCATGGACTGCTCTTTGGTGGTAACAATGCCGCCGTCAATGACCTCAACGGTATTTGGAATGGTCTTTTTGAAAGCGGCATACTGACCCTCAAATTCAGGAACCAGGGTTGGGAACTGCGGCAGATAGGCACCCAGAGCAATGGCAAACACGCCAACACGGGCTTTGGTTTCAACTAACATGGATATTACCCCCTGTAATAAAATTTATTGCGGATCACATTCCAAAATAGTGAACGACTTTTTGATGGAGGCGCGTGCATCCGCAAGGTCTTTGAACTCCCCTGCACGGATCATCTGCACCATCAGGTTGCCAAGGGCGGTACCCTCGGTAGGGCCTGCAAACACGGGCAGCTGGGTGGCATTTGCGGTCATCTGGTTCAGGTACATATCCTGGCTACCGCCGCCCACAATATTGATGCTGGTATATTCTTTGCCGGTCAGGCTTTGCAGCTCTTGAATAGCGGCCTGATAATCATGCGAAAGCGAGTTGTAAATGGTCTGCATCACTTCGCCGGTGGTGGCGGGAACCGGTTTGCCGCCGTCTATGCAGGCAGCCTTGACTTCTTTGATCATGGATTTCGGCGCCAGGAAGCGGTCGTCGCCAGTGGATACGATCCCGGCAAAGCTGCTGGCTTCCTGCGCGGCGGCAATCAATTCCGGGAAAGACGGGCGGGTTCCGGTCTGCTCGCCAAGTTCACGCCGCACAGACTGGATCATCCACAGGCCCATAATGTTCTTAAGGTAACGGTAGCGGTATTCATAGCCGCCCTCGTTGGTAAAATTGGCCTGCATGCTGGCAGGGGTCGTGATGGGGTCTTTGTTTTCCACACCCAGCAGGCTCCATGTGCCGCTGGAAAGATAAACGGCCTTATCATCCCTTGCGGGAACAGCCAAAAAGGCGGAGCCGGTATCATGTGTAGCGGGCAGTACGACGGTGCAGTCAAAGCCGACATAATCCTTGACGGCGGAGCTCAAATTTCCCAGTTTGGTGCCGGGGGTGCTGATTCTGCCAAAGATTTTGCGCGGCAGACCAAGCCGGTTGATGATTTCATCGTCCCAATCCTTGCTTATAGCGCCCACCAGGGCAGTGGTGGAAGCATTGGTGTACTCGTTGGCCATCACGCCGGTCAGGCGGTAATTCAGGTAATCCGGCACCATCAAAAAATGCTCGGCAGCGGCAAGCTGTTCCGGGTGCTCTTTCTTTAAGGCACACAGTTGGTAAACCGTGTTGAACGACTGGTACTGGATGCCGGTACGGGCGTAAAGTTTTGTAAATGGCAGAATGGGTTCCAGTTCCTCCCGCATGGCGGCGGTGCGGCCATCGCGGTAAGCAACGGGGTCCCCGATAGGGGTACCATCGGCATCCAGAAGCAGAAAGTCAACAGCCCAGGTATCAATACCGACCGTTGTGGGCGTATAGCCTGCATCATGGGCGGCTTTCAGCCCCTCGATCACATTCTGAACCAGGCCTTCCATATCCCAGCAAAGGTGACCGTTCTTTTCAATCAGGCGGTTTTCAAAGCGGTAGACTTCATGCAGGGCCATAACACCATGTTCCACGGTGCCAATAATGTGCCGGCCGCTGGATGCTCCGATATCTACAGCAAGATAACAGGTTTGCATCTTTCTCTCCTTTTGGTAAAATGCGAATCAGGCGAACTGCCTTATGCTATTAGTATAGCGGCATAATATCCGGCATTCCATGGTTTGAAGTGGACTGTTTTTTGTGAAAATTCTACTTTGCCATTCCCTGCTGGCAAAGGCGGTTTCGCTGCTTTTGCTTGACTTATAGTAATGGGAAAAAATTAAGTCTGTGTTTTTTCGATGACAAGGCGAAGCTTGTTGTAATACTGTCGCAGTGCCCGGCGAAAATGCTAAAAGTAAAGAATAAAAATAAAAAAGCCCCGCCTGCCGGGCAGAACATTCTGCATCCGGCAGGTGGGGCTTTTGGTTGTTGCAAATAGATAAATGAAAATTTACTGCCTTTTCTGCATCCGCAGCAGGCTGTACGGCATCAAGGGCGTGGCACAGGGAATGGTATACTGCATCATCGGGTGCGGGGTGGCATCCACCGCTTCCCCTTCCGCGTTTTTGATCCATTCAGGGGTTACGGGCACGACCGAACCATCTGGCTGCAAAATTTCCAGCGAATCTCCCAGGCAGAACTTGCTGCGCTGGGTGCAATGGGCAACGCCGTCTTCCCACGAATCCACAGTGCCGATGAAATCCCAATCTCGCACATAAGTATGGCTGGGCGTCTGCAGGGCTTTCTCTTTGCCAAAATAGAAACCGGGTGAATAATGGCGGTGGCTGGTACGGTTCAGCTCATCCAGCACGGAATCCGGTAAATCAAACGTATCACTGGCGGGGTTTGCCAGGTACTGGTCCAGCGCTTTGCGGTAAGCGGCGGTAACGGACGCAACGTAATAGAACGTTTTGGCGCGCCCCTCAATTTTCAGAGAATCCACACCAGCCTTGCAGATCAGGTCCAAAAACGGTGCAGTGCATAGGTCATTTGCATTCAGGATGTAGCTGCCTTCCTCATTTTCGCCAATGGGCATATACTGGCCGGGGCGGTTTTCTTCTACAAGATAGTATTTCCAGCGGCAGGGCTGGGCACATTCGCCGCGGTTGCCGCTGCGCCCGGTCATATAGCTGGAAAGCAGGCACCGACCAGAAACGCTCATGCACATGGCGCCGTGCACAAAGGCTTCCAGTTCCAGCTCCGGCGGGGTGTTATCGCGGATCTGGGCAATATCGGTCAGGGTCAGCTCGCGCGCCAGCACCACACGCTTGGCGCCCAGGTTGTAGGCCATGGTTGCAGCAGCATAATTGGTGATGCCTGCCTGGGTGGAAAAATGCACATCCACATCCGGAGCATACTGTTTGGCAAGGCTCAGTACGCCAAGGTCCGCAATGATAAAGGCATCCACCCCGGCTTCGGCCGCGTCCTTGATATACTGCGGCAGCTCGGAAAGCTCATCGTTGGTGGGCAGGTTGTTCAGGGTCAGGTATACTTTTTTGCCGCGAGCATGGGCAAAAATGCAGCCATCATGAAGCTCGCCAATGGTCAGGTTGACCGGTGCGGCGCGCATACCAAAGCGCGGCAGTGCGCAGTATACGGCATCGGCACCATACATGACGGCATATTTCAGGGCTTCAAGGCTGCCGGCAGGCGACAGCAGTTCCGGACAGGACAACATAAGATAACGGCTCCTTTGTTCAGTGAAGTTCAGCTTTTATCAGCCCCAACCGGCGATGATGCAGTTCTGATGGTGTTCGTCTGCCGTTTTGGCATAAAAATATTCGCCAGGGTGGTCGCCGTTCGGGTTGCCGGTAACAAAGAAATAATAGCCTTCGTCCAGATATTCCTGGTCGGGATTCAGCGCGGCGGCAATGGCATCAATACCGGGATTGGTGATGGCACCGGCGGGCAGGCCGCTGATGCGGTAGGTGTCGTAATGAGCAAGCACATCATCCGGAATAGCACCCTGTTCCGGCCAGCCGTAATAAGCGGCGGTGGGCGAATTCCACAGGTAGTTATTGTCGCTATCGTTCATGATATAGCTGCTGGCATTGGATTCCAGCTTATGCTCTGCCCACTGCGGGTCATCGGATTCCAAACGATTGTGGAAGCAGGCGGAAACCTTGGCGTCTTCTGCGGGCATACCGGCTTCTTCCTGAATAAAGCTGGCCAGAATGACAACATCATTCATTGTGGTGCCCTTTTCGTTGATGGTATCCCACAGGTCGGAAGTTTTGGCGTCGAATTCCTTATAGAAGGTGTTGACGTAATTATAGACCGAGTCATCGGTGAAGAACTCGTAAGTGTCCGGGAACAGGTAGCCCTCGCACTTCATCAGGCGGCCTTCGGTATCCGGGATGGCATTCCAGAAATCATACTGGCTGAAATCGGAACCATCCTCGCCGTTGGCGCAGGCAAGGAAATCATCCACCGAGCACAAGCCATTTTCTTCCATCTTCTGGGCAATAGCAACGGCTGTGTAGCCTTCGGGGAATGTGATGGTAATGGTCTTGCGCTTGACCTGCTGCACGCTGAGGGTTTTCAGGATCGTGTTATAATCCATGCCGGAGCGCAGGGTAAAATCGCCATACTGCAAACCGGAAGCGCGGCCGCTGTATTTGGCATACAGCTTGAACAGCCAGTCATACTGGATGACGCCATCCTCTTTCAAAACGTTTGTGATGTCTGCAACAGTGGAACCCTGTTCAATGGTAACGGTCTGTTCCGGGCCAAGTTCGCCGTTGCCGGCAACTTCGCCGTAGAACTGGAACACTTTCCAGCCGCCGATGCCGACGATAGCCAAAATGACAACAAGAACCACAAGCCCAATGGGAAAACGGCGGCGGACGGGTTCATCATCGTCATCCTCTGCGTACTCGTCTGGACCTTCGGCGTCTTCGTACAGGTCCTGCGGGTCAGGATCAGGCTGTACCGGGCGCTTTGGTGTGGGGGCTGGCGCAGCATGATAAGCCTGGCGCGGCTGCGAGCCCTTGTCCTGGGAATCACCACGATTGATTTTCATTCCAAATCTCCTTTACCAGGCAGCAGAACTGCCCTGTTTCACGTATGCACGGTCTTACAGCAACAGGCGGAAATAAACGTCCGTAACGGGGAACGGCTGCCCAAGGTAACAAATCATGCCGTAACCACAGCGCTTACCCTCGCCCAGGTACAAAAACTGATTTTCCGCCAGCAGCAGCCGTGCTTTGGTCAGACCGGTATGTTCCCGCGCGGCCTGCAGCAGAATATCAGCCGAATGGTCGTTATCGGCCTGCAGCTCCATAAAAAGCAGCTCGTCCTTTTCCTGGCAATAGAGGCCGTAACCGCGCTGGTTGGAAACAATGGTCATACCGCGGCGGTAGAGCCGGGTGATCATGGTGTTCATGCTGCTTTCCGGCAGGGCAATGCAGGCGGGCTGGTAGCGCATGCGGGTGTCGATCAATTTGCGGACTGTCAGGTTATCAAACTCTGCTCGTGCCCACAAATTGTGTTCAATGGGCTTGCGGATGATGCGCAGCGGGAAGCGCCCCTGAAAATTCAGCTGGGAAAACGCTTTTGCGGCCCGCGTGCTTTGCGGTGCCGCCACAGCGAAATCACACCCTTTGGCGGAAAAGGCGCGCAGGCAGGTTGCCAGCAGTTTGGGCATCAGCCCGCGCCCCTGCAGGGACGGGTCCGTTGCCATGCAGCAGAGCCATACGCCGTGGTGGTGCCCGCATTCCACTGGAACCGCACCAATCATGGCTGCCGGGATGGGCTTTGCACCGGGGGCCGGGTCCCGGGCAAGGATCAGGATATTATGCAACCCCACAATTCCACAAAGCCAGTCCAAAGCATCCTGGCGGGTTCCGCCATACGTTTTGCGGCGGAACGCAACCATCTGCTCCAAATCAGCTTCCGTTGCTTTGCAAAGCATGTTCTATCCCCTCCTTGCCGTATTCAACGTGTGGCTTTTGCTGCCAACGGGTTTAGCTCAAAATCCGCTCCAGGTATGCCATCACTTCGGACTGAATATCCTCCGGCGTGCGGATGGTTTTCTGGCCGTCTACCGTTGTGGTACACTCAATGCGGTGCCAGCCCAGCTTGCGTGCGCAGTATTCAGCGGCGGCGCGAGAACGAGCCAGGTATTCGGTATCGCGTTCCTGAATATCTTTTTTGCTTTCATCGCCGTGGTAGCGCTGCGCAATCAGGCGCTGGCTGACATCGGGATCAACCGCAAGGTATACAACCGCATCTGGCGCAGGCAGGCCGAGCTTTTTGTACTCGAACTCAAACAGCCACTCCAGAAAACCATCCCAGTGCATCGGCGGCAGTTTGGAACATTGGTGAACAGCGTTGGAGGTGGTGTAACGGTCAGAGATGATTAGCCCATTCTGGCGGTAGACATTGCCCCACTTGGTTTTGTAGCTGGCAAAGCGGTCAACAGCATAAAACGTTGAAGCTGCATAAGCGTTCACGTCATCCGGGCGCTGGCCGAACTCGCCGGAAAGATACATCTTGACCAGTGCGGAGGACGGACTGTCATAATCTGGGAAGCTGATTTTCAGCGGGTCATACCCTTTGCTATGCAAATTCTGGCAGGCAAGTTCTGCCTGTGTGCCCTTGCCGGAACCATCCAGGCCTTCAAAAATAATCAGTTTACCCATGGTTTTCAGCCTCCTGTTTCAGTGTTGCATATTTATCACGCACGGCGTTCTGCTTGCCGCAGCACATACCGCCCTCCGGGCAGGGACCCACCAGGCAGCGGGGACCAGCTGCGGCAAAAACATGCGGCGCAAGCGGGTATACAAGGCGCAGCATTTCATCGGCAACGGCGCGGATCTCCCACTGGGCACGATTGCAGCAGCGCAGGTTGAAAAAGTTGTTCAGGCTGCGGCAGTTCATGGTCATTACCATTTTTGTCTCGCAGGCGTTGGGCAATACAAAGCGGGCGTCCTCGTTTGCCATTTTGCTGGCTTTGGCGCGGGCGGTCTTTTCCGGCATGCCCTGCTCCATCAAGGTGTGGGTATGCTTTTCTTCCAGTGCTTTGACCAGCTCCAGGTAGTGTTTGGCATCGGCGTTCATTGCATCAATAAAAGCCGCTTTAGCCGCAGGGTCAGCCTCAATTTCCGGGGGAATCACATAACGGAAATCTTCCAGCCGCACATAGCGCTGGCTCTGCACACTGAAACTTGCAATGCGGTGGCGGGTGACCTGTGCCAGAAAGGTGCGGGAAACGCCCTCAATGCCAAAGGTAAAGCTGGCATGTTCAATGGGGCTGGCGTGGCCGAAGTCATTCAGCTTTTGCAAAAAGGCTGCGGTCTTTTCCGGTGTTAGGCCATCCAGCAGGGTTTCGATATGTGCATCAGAATAGCACAGCTTGGCGGCTGCGGCAATGGTCTTTTCGGGGTCATTGGTGTGGGCGATCAATGTTACAAGCATGGGCCCGTTCCCTCTTTTCCTTTTTTATCAGTGGTTTATTCTTCGCTGGTCAGCTTGGTCAGCGGGGCGTAATTGGCCATTGTTTTTTTGATGCCAACGCGGTCAAACTGGATTTCTACAATACAGTCCCCCGCAACCGGCGTTACTTTCAGCACCTTGCCGCGGCCAAACACCTTGTGGTCCACAAGGTCCCCGGCTGCAAAGTTGGCGGCCTTTTTGCGTGCGGGTGCGGCGGGCGCAGTGGTAACGCCACCGCCCGCCGGAGCAACCGGAGCACCGGAATGATGGTTGACGCGGCTACTGCCATACCCGGCGCCAAAGCTACTGCTTTGGACCGTGTGGCGGCCGCCGGGGTAGTTCGGGCTTTCGTGCCCGCCGGAAGCAAACCCACTTTGGAAGCCGCCGGCATACTTGCTGCCAAAACCGCCGCGGTTGTATTCACTGTTCAGATACCCGCGGGAAGCCCCGGAGTATCCGCTGCGCCCGCCGGGAACATTGGTGCTGTAGCTGCCGTACCCGGCGCCAAAACCGCCGCTGTAAGCGAGCTCTGGGCTTTCGGTTTCGTCCATCACATTGGGGTCAATCTCATCCAAAAAGCAGGAAGGCGGGTTGCGGCGCGTCTGGCCGAAAATCATACGGCTGCGGGAGGAAGAAAGATACAGCTCTTTCTTGGCGCGGGTAATACCGACATAGCACAGGCGGCGCTCCTCTTCCATTTCTTCCTCGCTGTAGCGAGCAAGGTCACCGGGGAAAACGCCATCCTCCATACCAATGATAAACACATACGGGAATTCAAGGCCCTTGGCGCTGTGCATCGTCATCAGGGTAACGGAATCAGCATCTTCATCATAGGAATCAAGGTCTGCAATCAGGGCAACTTCTTCCAAGAAACCGGAAAGGGTTGCGTCTTCCCCGTTCTGCTCCGCATAAGTCTTTACGGAAGAAATCAACTGGCCCAAGTTTTCCAGCCGGGTCTCGCCCTCTTCTTTCTGCGCTTTCAGCATGGCTTCGTATCCGGTCTTGCGGATCACTTCACCGGCAAATTCATCCAGCGGAAGGGTGACGGAAAGATCACACAGTTCACGGTACATGGAGTAAAACGCGTTCAGCGCGCTGGCGGCACGGCCCAGTGCGGGATAAGAAGAAGCCTCCCGGATGATCTCCATCATCGGCACGCCGTTGGCGGCGGCCAGTTCCCCGATCTTATCAATGGTGGTGGCACCAATCTTTCGTGCAGGTTCATTGATGATGCGGCGCAGGCGCACGTCGTCCCGCGGGTTGACCACAACGGCCATGTAAGAGTTGATATCCTTGACTTCCTTGCGGTCAAAGAAGCGTTGGCCACCCACAATGCGGTACGGGATACCGGCACGGGCAAAATAAGTTTCGATGGGGTTGGACTGCGCATTCATGCGGTACAAAACGGCATGGTCTTTTAAGGAAGCACCATTTTTCAGGTTCTGGCCAATAACCTCGGCCACATGGCTGGCCTCATCCTGTTCCGAAGCAGCCGTATAATGGTGAACTTTGTCACCATCGCCGTTCTGGGTCCACAGGGTCTTGCCCTTGCGGCCGTTGTTGTTCTTGATGACGCTATTGGCCGCATTCAGAATGTTGGAGGTGGAACGGTAGTTCTGCTCCAGGCGGATGGTTTTGGCCCCGGCAAAAACTTTTTCAAAGTTCAGGATATTTTCAATGGTAGCACCGCGGAACTTATAAATGCTCTGATCGTCATCGCCAACAACGCATACATTGTTGGAACCACCGGCCAGCAGGCGCACCAGGTGGAACTGGGCCACGCTGGTATCCTGGTATTCGTCCACCACGACATAGCGGAACTTCTGCTGGTAGTATTCCCGCGCTTCGGCATCGGTTTTCAGCATCTGCACGGTATGGAAAATCAGATCGTCAAAGTCCATGGCACCAGCCGTGCGCAGCCGGTTGGAATAGGCGGTATAGATTTTGGAAATCAGAGCAGCCTTGGTATCGCGCGGCGCTTCGGCGGCAACATCTTTGGCGGAAAGAAGTTTATCTTTGTAACCGCTGATCTGGGAGATGGCTGATTTGACCGGCAGGAACTTGTCATCAATCATCAGTTCTTTGTAGATCTGCTTGATGACACGCTGCTGGTCGTCGGAATCGTAAATCGTAAAGCTTTTGGGGAAGCCAATGCGTTCGGCATCGCGGCGCAGGATCCGTACACAGGCAGAGTGGAAAGTGGAGGCAAATACATCCCCGCCCATGGTATCGCCCAGCATGGCTTTCAGGCGTTCTTTCAGCTCTCCGGCGGCTTTATTGGTAAAGGTAATGGCCAGCACATTCCACGGGCGGGCCGGGGCAACGCTCATCAGCGGCATCAGGGACTGCGGAACCGGCTGGCCGCACATGATGGCGGTGCGCAGCTGCTCCAGATCACTCTGCGCAACCGGGCGGCTGACCTCTTTGGAGCCATAGGCGCGGCCAAAACGGATGATATTGGCAATGCGGTTGACCAGAACGGTGGTTTTGCCGGAGCCTGCACCTGCCAGGATCAGCAGCGGGCCTTCGGTGGTAAACACAGCCTGCTGCTGCACCGGGTTCAGCTTAGTAAAGCAGGAAGCGATATAGCGGTCCCGCAGGGCCAGAAATTCAGTGGTAATGGTATCGGGCATAATGAACCTGTCCTTATATTATATGGCAGAACCAGCCCGGAACCATGCAGGGCTGGGAATTTTGGCAAACGCTGTATAGTATAGCACACTTTTGCCAGATAGAAAAGTAGGCTGGCGGAGGTATCCGCAGAAAATCATACTTTTTACAACCTGCACAAAAGCTGCGCTTTAATTGGAAAAACCTTCTGGGGATTGCAGTCGGTTATGCCACGCTCTGGGGGTGGCATCGCGGAAACCGGCTGTCAGGTATTGGCCCAGCGTTAAGCTGGCTGCGGTTCCGCGTGCCACACAGTTGATGGGGTCTGGTGCGATGGCAACATCCACATGCAGCTCCCCGGCAATATAACCAGCCAGGCCACGCAGCATGGAGCCGCCGCCAGTCAGCAGAATGCCGTTCTTGGCAACATCAGCGGCCAGTTCCGGCGGGGTGCTTTCCAATACATTGCGGGCAGTGGCGGCAATGCGGGCGGCCAGTTCCTGCACGGGCAGGTACAGGTCCCGCGTATAGACAAGGCGGCGGGCGGGCAGGTTGGTCTCCCAGGAATGACCACGGATCTCCATTACGCCCTCAAACTCGCTTTTGGTGCAGCAGGCAACCTGCTTTTTCAGCGCTTCGGCGGTTAGGGGGCCGATGGCAATGTTGAATTTTTCCTGAACATACTGGGCAATGCACTGGTCAAAAGCGTTGCCGGCGACCGGCAGGCTGGCGGCGCGCACCCGCCCACCCATGCTGATCACGGCGATATCCGTGGAGCCGCCGCCGATATCAATCACCATGCAGCCCATGGGTTTGCGGATATCCAGCCCTGCGCCAAGGGCGGCGGCGACAGGCTCATCCACAAGGAAAACCTGCCGTGCCCCGGCTGCCATGACGGCTTCTACCACGGCGTCAGCTTCAATGCCGGTAATGGCTGCCGGAACGCAGACCGATACGCGCGGCTTGATGATGCGCGAACGGCATACCTCATTGATAAACCGCACGATTAGTTCGTTTGTCATGCGGTGGTCCTGAATAATACCGTCCCGCAAAGGGCGGATGATATCAATATAAGAAGGCACACGCCCCACCATGCGCAGGGCTTTGTCCCCCACTGCCAGAATGGTGCTACTGCGGGTATCAACAGCACCAATGCTGGGCTGATGGAACACAACTCCCTGTTCCTGTGTGGCAATGATAATGGAAGTTGTGCCAAGATCAAGGCCGATATCATATTGCTTCATGTTTATCTGGTACTCCTTGCTGCCAGAAGCAGCACTTTGTTATCTATTGTGAATTGCCATCAACCATCCGGCAGATAAAAGTTATTTGCTTTCTTTTGGTGTTCCGGCGGCACCGTGGCTTTTGGGCATCAGTTCCGTCGCTGCAACACACACGCCGTCCACACTCACAGCGCCACCCTCCAATAGCGCTTTGGCGCAGGCAGAGATGGTGGCACCAGTGGTGATCACATCATCCAGCAACAGCAGCCGCATTCCCGAAAGGTCAACCCCAGTACGGCAGGCGTAAGCATCCTTGACATTGGCAAAGCGCTTTTGCTGGTCCAGCGATTTTTGCGGTAAAACCTGCCGGGTCAGGCACAGCGGCTGGATGACCGGAATGTGCAGGATGCGCCCAAGGCGCTGCGCTAGCAAAAGGGGCATATTTTCCGCGCGGTTCTTCTTTACGCGCGGCGGCACCGGAACAATGGCGCTGTACAGCGAAATGCCGGATAGATTCTCGCATACCGCGCGGTACCCTGGGGCACGGGCGGGCTGTGCGCCAAAAATCAGCACAGCCATCAAATCCGCCAGTTCTCGCGCATACCAGGGGTTGCCGTTCTCCTTGCAAAGCAGGATAGCATGGCGCACACTGTCTGCATAGTAAAAGGCAGCTGCGCAGGTGTTGACAGCGTAAAAGGCGTGCTCCGTTACAGGCAGACGCGGTGGAAGATGCCGCAGACGCTCGGCTTCCGGTATACAGGAACGGCACACGGCGGCTTTCCAGGCGCTTTGCTCAAGTACCGTGCCGCACAGCGGGCAGTGCCGCGGATAGGCAAGGGCCAGCAGCGGTTCCAGAGCCGTTCGCCCACGGTCCAGCCAATCCAGAGATATGCGTTTTCTCTGTTTCATCTGCGTTTTTCAGCCGGAGTGACTGCCTCGCGCAGCAGGTAGCGCAGCCCGCTGTAACGCATGTTCTGGCGCACATTATCCACCATGGCCTGCTCGGTGCGCCGGGTTCCCGCCAGAATGCACAGGCGGCGTGCGCGGGTAACCCCGGTGTACAACAAGTTGCGGTAACAAAGGCGCGCGGGTACATCTGCCACAGGCATAATGACGGCCGGAAATTCAGAACCCTGGCTTTTGTGCACTGTTACAGCGTAAGCGGGTTCCAGCTCGGCAAGCTGGTCAGCACCGTAAATATACTTTCGGTCATCCATCTGTACCGTCACAGCACGGCTTTCGGGGTCAACGGCAGTAATAATACCCATATCCCCGTTATAGGCACCCACACCGGCTTCGGCACCGTCCCGCTCATAAGGAATGTCATAATCGTTTTTGATCTGCATTACCTTGTCGCCACAGCGCAGCACACGGCCGCTTTGCTCCCAAATAATCTGCGGCTTATCCGGTGCAGGCGGGTTCAAAATGGCCTGCAGGCGGCGGTTCAGTTCTACGCTCCCGGTGGGGCCAACCTTGGTGGGGCAAAGCACCTGGATGTCCCGCACGGGGTCATAGCCATAACTTTTGGGCAGCCGGGTACTGACCAGATCGCAGATCAGCCTCTGGCAGGCAAGACCGGTGGATTCGATCATGAAAAAGTCATCATCCCGCCCGCCTTTTATGGGCATCTGCCCTTCCACAATGCGGTGGGCGTTCTGTACAATCATGCTTTTCTGCGCCTGGCGGAAGATCTCATTCAGCCGTACGGTGGGCAGAACGTCTGCCTGCAAGATCTCCCCCAGCACACTGCCGGGGCCAACGCTGGGCAGCTGGTCGGCATCACCTACCATAATAATGCGGCAGTGGTAACGCGCGGCGGCCAACAACGCCTGGAACAGTTTGGCATCTACCATACTCATCTCATCCAGAATGATAACGTCAAACGGGAGAAGATTCTTTTCATTATGAATAAAACGCACGCTGCCGGTAGAATAGTCCACTTCCAGCAATCGGTGGATGGTGGAAGCGCTGTGGCCGGTCAGCTCGGTCAGCCGCTTGGCGGCGCGGCCGGTGGGGGCACACAGGGCAACCCGGTCATAAATACCTTCATACAAATTCAGAATCGCTTTGACCGTTGTGGTTTTGCCGGTACCGGGACCGCCGGTCAAAACCATTACGCGGGAAGAGAGTGCTAAGCGGATTGCTTCCCGCTGCAAAGGGGCATATTCAAAACCTTGGGTCAATTCCAAAACGCGGATATCGCTTTCCAGCGTTTTGGAGCTTTCTGTCGGGAATGTGGCAAGCTCCCCCAGCCGCGCAGCAATATCCTGCTCTGCGCTGAGCAGATCTGGCAGGTAAATATATTTCGTTTCGTCAAAGGTGCAGGCGCGCATTTCGTCATGCTCCAACAGGCTTTGCAGCCCGGCCTTTACGGCATCCGGCTCCACCCGAATAAAGCGCGCAGTGCTTTCGATCAGCTTATCTGCGGGCAGGCAGGTGTGGCCGTTGTTGGCGTTGTGGCGCAAAGCGTACAAAAGCCCGGCGGCAATGCGCAGGTCGCTGCCCTGCCCTACCTGCAGCTGGGCGGCGATACCATCGACCTGGCTGAATTTCAGGTTCAGCGGCTCCCCGCACAGCATGTAGGGGTTCTTTTTCAGTGCTTCTACCGTGGCGGGGCCAAACGCGCGGTAGGCTGTAACAGCCATCTGGGCGGAAAGCCCAAACTTGGCCATCCAGGCAACCACTTCCCGCACACCGTACATACGTCGGAACTCGTTGGAGATGGCGGCGGCCTTTTGCGGGGTGATACCTTTTAGCTCACAGAGTTTGTCCGGCGTTTCGGAGATGACGTTCAATGTATGCGCCCCAAATTTTGCCACAATCTTTTTTGCTGTGGAAGGCCCGATATAGGGCAATACCCCACTGGAAAGGTAGCTCAGCAAAGCCGCGGTATCCTGCGGCAGGCTGGCCTCACAGGTTTCGGCTCGGAACTGTTCGCCATAGCTGGGGTGGTTGACCATATAGCCATACGCCGTAATGGACATACCGTTATCCACGCTGCCCACGTTGCCTGCGACCACAATATCGGTGCCACCGGCATCCACTTCAAACACGGCATAACCGGTATCCGGGTTTTCGTATATCACATGCTCAACAACGCCCTCTAATTTGAGCATCTCAGCAGTTTGTGTTGTACTATTTGTCTGTAAAGTATCCGTGCTTGCCACCTCCTTCCGGGTGCAAATGGGGTAAAAACCGTTCAATACACAATTTTTTATTTTATATTATAGCCTATTTGTATCTCTTTGGCAATTTTTTTGACAACTTCCCCTTGTAGCTGATATAATAAATGTCCTTTTGCGGTTTTGAAGTGAGTGCAAAAAGAAGGCGCTGGGCAAGGAGGCGAAGCTGGAATAAAATTGCATGGATCGAATTTTCTGGCAGCGGCAAGTCCACAGTGGCGCGGACGCTGAGGTAGGAATACGCGGTGTAAATGCCTTGCAGCTTGACTGCGTACAGCATATACTGGGCAGGCAGGTACGCCCGCTGGAAGAAAAGCGGACAGCCGTACCCACAGGCAAACTGAAAAAATCGCCAGGTTTTTGCACAGTGCCCGAGGAAGTGCGTGTGATCAAAAAGCAGGGAGAATTGGATGAATTTTACCGGGAAACGGGAATGCGGACAGAGCAGACTTTGCAGCAAAAGCGTTAAGGCAACACCGCACAATTCCCGCCTTGCGGCTTAAGCACCGCTCCGGCAGCTGCGGCACGGCATCTGCGTTGCCAAAATGCTCGATAAGACATCCAGTATTATCTGCGCTTTTGGCTTGGCATCTGCCGCACCTCGCTCGCCGTATCGGCACTTAGAATTATGCGGTATTGCCTTAACATATGTTTGCACAGGAGCAAACAACGGGAAAAATAAGAGCAATTTATACATCAATGGTAAAAAATGTTTTGAGAAATTGTTATCACTTGCGGAAGGGGTGCAAACAAAATTGTGTATTTTGACAAAAATCAAGACATTTCGATGTACGGTTGAAACACACCTGAATTTGTGCTAAAATCATGTTAGCTATCTGTGGCCAAATTGCCGTAAAGCACAACTACTTTACATAAACATGCGTGCTAAGATTTTGCATGTGGGGCAGCTGCGAGCCCCAATTGTAAGAGTGGTGCTTTGCGTCAAAAAGCCGACCGAAGCGGCAGACCTGGCCAACCATCTTTGACTGGAAAACAGGAATTAAGAGATTAGAGAGGTGCCTTTTGTGGATAATGAAGAAAATGAAGTAATTGACCTAACAGAAATTTTAAGTGCGGTTCGCCAGCATCTTCTTAAACTGATTTTTGTAACTTTGGCTGCTGCGCTGGTTGGCTTTACGGCGTCTAAGTTTTTGATGACCCCAAAGTATGATTCTTCTGCCCTGATGATTGTCAATACCCGGCAGGATGTCAACGCCAATGTTACCAGTGACCAGATCAATTCTGCAACCAAGCTGGTTTCTACTTACAGCATTATTATCAAGAGTGATACGGTTCTGCAGCAGGTTATTGATAACCTGGGCCTGAACCTGACTTATGCTCAGCTGAACAAGCGCGTTACCGTAGCAGCTGTGGACGATACCCAGGTTATGAAGATCACTGTGCAGAGCGACAGCCCGGAATGGGCACGGCAGGTGTGTGAACAGATCATTACAGTGGCTCCGGATGTGATCAAAGAGGCTGTTGAAGCGGGTTCCGTCAAAGTGATCTCCAATGCTTCTTTGGCAACGGAGCCGGTTTCCCCCAACATTAAGAAGAACACGATGTTGGCCGCAGCGGTTGGTTTTGTTCTGGTGATTGGTATTATTGTGCTGCAGGTTTTGCTGGACAATAAGATCAACACGGAGGAAGATGTTACCAAGTATCTGGATATGACTGTTCTGGGCGTGATCCCGCAGTATGATCAGGGAGGTAAAAAGGAATGAGTAAAAAGCGTGAACATCATAAGCTGTTTATGGTTGGCTCAGATGCACCGTTCCAGTTTACAGAAGCTTACAAGTCTCTGCGAACCAACCTGGAGTTCCTTGCCGCAACCAGCGATTGCAAGACTATCCTGATTACCTCCTCTGTCCCCGGCGAAGGGAAGAGCAACGTCGCAGTAAACCTTGCGATTACCCTGGCAGACAGTGGCAAGCGTGTGGTGCTGGTTGACTGCGATATGCGTAAGTCTACCATCTCCCGCTACCTGCATATTCCGCGTGATCATATCGGCATTACCAACACCATTACGGGCAAGGACCGTACCCAACTGGCCAATGCACTGGTCAACTTCAAAGACCTGGGCATTGTGGTGCTACCTGTTGGCACCATCCCCCCGAACCCATCGGAATTGTTGGCAACGAAGGCGATGGAAAATACCTTTGAGGCCCTGAAGCAGGTGTACGATTATATTATTGTAGATACGCCGCCGGTTTCTGTTGTTACCGATGCTGCAGTATTGTGCAAGTATGTGGATGGGGCATTGCTGGTTGTACGCCCGGGTGTTACCACCATTGAAGGTGCCCAGCTGAGCAAGAAAAACCTGGAAGCTGTGAATGCCCGCGTCCTTGGCGTAGTAATGAACGGATACGATGTTAAAAAAGTCGGTAAGAAAGATGGCTACTACTATTCTTATTCTTACGGGTACAGCAATGACGATGCAGCTGGAAAGAAGAGCCGGAGTAAGGCATAATGAGTTCGCAACTGGTTGATCTCCATTGTCATATTTTGCCTGGCATTGATGACGGTGCCAAAAACCTGGATGTTTCCATGTCCTTGATCCAGAAAGAAATGGAAGACGGGGTTGTTGGCATTGTGTTCACACCGCACTTCCATTATGAGCGCATTACGCTGGATGCTTTTGTGCAGCAGCGCAAAATGGCTTATCGCAGCGTTGTGGCGCAGCTGGCAGAACGCAAACTTCCCCTTGCCGTCAAATTGGGTGCAGAGGTCTATTTTACCACAGCTTTGGCCAGCCTGGATCTTTCCAAATTGGCATTTGCAGGGTCGCGGTATATCTTGATTGAATTCCCGACCAGCATCCATCCCGGTGGAATTGAGGATACCCTGTTTGCGGTGCAAAACCGTGGGTATACTCCCATTTTGGCCCATGTGGAGCGCTACCCCTATGTTACCGAGGATCCTACCCTGCTGTACCGCTGGGTCAGCTCCGGCGCATTGGCGCAGATCAATGCTTCGGGTTTGGTGCGCGGTGGACATACGGCCAAATGGCTGCACAAACTGCTGGATTGGAACTTAGTCCATCTGATGTGTTCTGACTGCCATTCTGTTACAACCCGCCCGCCAAACCTGAAAGACGGGATGGCACAGATAAGCAGTTCAACGGCAAAACTTTTACAGAAAAATGCCATTGATGTCTACCTGAACAAAGAAATTTCTATCAAAGAACCAATTGAGCCAAAATTCCGCTTTGGACGCTGGGTATAATAGGCTTGCAAGTTACGGTTTGCTGCCCTACTATATTCCGGGGCCATCATGCGTGGCAGAAAGCCCGTTTCACATGCCGCAAAGGGAACGGTCTTTCTTCGTACTTTTGCGGCTTTTAATTGTATCATGAACCATTCTACATCAAAAACACTGCATATTCTGGATGCTTTTCTGGACTTTTTCCTGCTGTTGGGAGCGTATGAGGTTTCCAGCCTGCTACGTATGCACAGCCCCTGGGGTGAAGCGTTCTGGTGGGTCGATGTTGCCCGCTTCCGCCCGCTGGCACTTGTATACGCAGCGGCAATCATTCTGATTTATATTGCACAGGGTGAATACCGCACTTTTAAGCGGCGCGGCTTAGTGAGAGAACTGGCAAAAGCCCTTTTGGGAAACCTGGGCGGCTTTGCGCTGGCAGCAACCATTTTGTATGTATTCCAACTTTCGCAGTTTTCCCGCCTGCTGCTTGTTTACTATTACCTGCTGTCCAGCGTGGTCATTACGATCAAGCGGTTATTGCTGCACCGGATCAGCCTTTGGTATGCAAAGCGGCGCCATATTATAGCCCGCGTTTTGCTGGTCGGCAATGGAAACCTGGCATTACGCTATTATAATGATGTTGTAAAGGGCAAGGATGTATCGGCAGAGTATGCCGGCTATGCAGCGCAGAACCCGGTAGTGGAACTGCCGAATTACCTTGGCACAGTAGCCGATCTGCATAAGATTCTGGAAAGTACCCGGATTACCCATATTGTGATTGCGGAGGAAACCCAGAACCGCAGCGAGTTGCTGCAGATCACCGCGATTGCAGAAAATTACGGCATTAAGGTCAGTGTAATTCCGGTCTATTCGGACTTTCTCTCTTCCCGCACAATGGATAATACCGTAAACGGGTTGTATGTGATCGACCTGAAAATGCAGGAAACATGCGATATTATGGGTGTGAACATTGTGGTAACGGACATGGACAAAACCATGACGCTGCTGGAAAGCCAGCTGGAACAATGGCGTGGGAAATATATCTGCGTGGCCAATGTACATACCACCGTAACGGCGCACGAGGATGCCGAGTACCGCTATATTCAGAACCATGCGGTCATGGCGCTGCCGGACGGCGGTCCCCTTTCGCAGTTCAGCCGCAGGCAGGGGTATGCTGCTGCGCAGCGCGTTACGGGGCCGGATTTGATGAAGCAGGTTTTGGCGGTCAGCGCAGAAAAAGGCTGGCGGCACTATTTTTATGGTTCTACCCCGGAAACGTTGCAGTTGCTGCGCAAAAAGGTGGAAGAGCGCTACCCTGGTGTTGTGATTTCCGGTATGATGTCGCCACCGTTCCGCGAGATGACCCCGCAGGAGGACGCTCAGGCGGTAGCGGAAATCAACGCAACAAAGCCGGACTTTGTGTGGGTTGGCCTTGGTGCCCCCAAACAGGAACGCTGGATGGCCGCCCATGAGGATCGTGTACAAGCCTTGATGATTGGCGTTGGTGCGGCGTTTGACTATGAGGCGGGCAACATTAAGCGTGCGCCCATGTGGATGCAGAAGCACAACCTGGAATGGCTTTACCGATTGATGCAGGACCCGAAGCGCCTGTTCCACCGCTACCTGAAAACAAATGTAAAATATCTTTTGTGGACCTGGCGCAGCGGCGAATAACGGAAAAGATAAAACAACAGCAAAAATACCATGCTGTACATTGGAAGGAGGAACCGGCCCCGGTTCCTTGCCCGATGTGCGGCATTTTTTATGGCTTTGGGGCGCCGACCGACAATCTGATTCTATGCAGAATAAGCGAACAGATTCCGGCTGTGCGACAAATCAGAATCGAAGAATCTCGACTTTTTTCTCAAGCCCCCTACCTATTTGCCGGGAGCTATGGTATAATATCTGTATATGCTGTTATATATGCAAATTTAGATGTTTGGAAAGGAGCTACCACATGCAGCAGGAAACTGTCATTGTGTTGGACTTTGGTGGCCAGTATAACCAGCTGATCGCCCGCCGTGTCCGTGAATGCAACGTTTATTGCGAAATTTATTCTTACCGTACTGACCTGGCCAAAATCAAGGCCAAAAATCCGAAGGGAATTATCTTTACCGGTGGTCCCAACAGCGCTTACCTGCCGGATTCCCCTACCATCGATCCCGAAATATATACTTGGGGTGTTCCGGTACTGGGCATCTGCTATGGCAGCCAGCTGATGATGCATATGCTGGGCGGTAAGGTTTGCAAGGCTCCGGAACGCGAATATGGCAAGACGGTTGTGGATCTGGATACCACCAGCCCGCTGTTTGACGGCCTGCCGAACCAGAATGTTTGCTGGATGAGCCATAATGACTATATCGAGCAGGCTGCCCCCGGCTTTGATATTATTGCCCACACCCCCAACTGCCCGGTTGCCGCTGCACAGGATGCCGCCCGCGGCCTGTACTGTGTGCAGTTCCACCCGGAAGTGCTGCATACCGAAAACGGTACTAAGATTCTGCATAACTTTGTTTACAAAGTTTGCGGCTGTGCCGGTACCTGGAAGATGGACTCCTTTGTGGAGCATAGCGTGAACGCCCTGCGCGAGAAGATCGGCAATGGCAAGGTGCTGTGCGCTCTTTCCGGTGGTGTGGATTCCAGCGTATGTGCTGCCATGCTGGCAAAGGCCATTGGTAAGCAGTTAACCTGTGTGTTTGTTGACCACGGCCTGCTGCGCAAGAACGAACGTGAGCAGGTTTGCGATGTGTTCGGCGAGGGTGGCCAGTTCGACATCAACTTTGTCTGCGTGGACGCCCGCGAACGTTTTTACAGCAAGCTGGCCGGTGTTACCGAGCCGGAGCGCAAGCGTAAAATCATTGGCGAAGAGTTCATCCGTGTGTTTGAGGACGAGGCCAAGAAGATCGGTGCTGTAGACTTTTTGGCACAGGGCACCATCTACCCGGACGTTGTGGAAAGCGGCCTGGGCGGTGAATCTGCTACCATCAAGAGCCACCACAATGTTGGCGGCTTGCCGGATTATGTAGACTTTAAGGAAATTGTGGAGCCGCTGCGCGACCTGTTCAAGGATGAAGTCCGCCAGGCTGGCCGTGAACTGGGCTTGCCTGAATATCTGGTCGCCCGCCAGCCGTTCCCCGGCCCCGGCCTTGCCATCCGCATTATCGGCGATATCACCCAGGAAAAGGTTGCCATTGTACAGGATGCTGATGCAATCTGGCGCGAGGAAGTGGATAAGCTGCCCGCCGCTCAGCGCCCCAGCCAGTATTTTGCCGCGCTGACCAACATGCGCAGCGTTGGTGTTATGGGTGATGAGCGCACCTATGATTACGCCATCGCCCTGCGCGCTGTGACCACGACCGACTTTATGACCGCGGAAGTTACCCTGCTGCCCACCGAAACCATTACCACCGCAGCAAATCGCATCGTAAACGAAGTAAAGCATATCAACCGTGTTCTGTTCGACTATACCACCAAGCCGCCAGCAACGATCGAGTTTGAATAAATCGAGTTGCTTAAAAAAGCCAGTGTTTATGCGGGTTTCAGCGATTTCG